>Ga0115004_10002862_pt1 | contig 14164 bp, 10 predicted proteins | sample ArcticOcean_MG_C_10_FD_88737 | JGI IMG/M metagenome (GOLD analysis project Ga0115004, IMG submission 88737) | Marine microbial communities from western Arctic Ocean - ArcticOcean_MG_CB11_90 | ecosystem: Environmental > Aquatic > Marine > Oceanic | place: Arctic Ocean: Canada Basin | collected...
AAGAGAATGGGTAGAGGAGAATATGCCAGAGATTATCGAAGGTCCTTGCAAGCGGACAGAGGGAATACGGGACTCGCCTGGAGACTGCGCTAGAGCGATAACGGAAGGTTATCGACAGTTCATGAAAGCTCAGAAAATTGTTTCCAGTACTCCATTTATACCTGTTGATTACAACCCAACACGCCGGGTCGAAACAGAAACGTTTTTGTTGCTTCCTCTCGGCCCTGATTTAGTGAATCAAGATTATGCGGCCTATATGTCTTCGATTGAACATCTCCAGAAAACATTTACCCGGAGTAGCGCTTGGCCAAACGATGATATAACGGTCGAAGACGCGATGAAGGATGTGTTGAATGAGCAGGAAAGATTCGCCAACCGAGAATCGTTTGCCTATTCTGTATTAACGAAAGATGGGGAGCGTGAGTTAGGCTCTGTCTATATTCGGCCGGCTAGTAAACTAGGCTTTGAGGCAGAGGTTTCACTGTGGGTGACTCAACAAGAATTCGACTCGGGCTTCGATGCATCACTTTATGAATGGACTCAGCTATGGATAGCAGGGAACTGGCCTTTTAAGACGGTGGCTTATCCAGGCCGCAAGATCAAATGGGCTGAATGGGATAAAATGTAAATTCTAATTTTTTGATTGAGGAGAGTAGAAATGAGTGAACCAAAAAGAGCTACTGATACGCCAATTCCGGTAGAAGTTGAGGAGGGAAAGTCGTACTTTTGGTGTGCGTGTGGGCTGAGCAAAAATCAGCCTTTTTGCGACGGTGCACATAAAGGGACTGGTTTCACTCCTGTGAAATACGAGGCGACCGCCTCTAAGAAAGTCTATTTCTGTGGGTGTAAGGCTACTGCTTCGCAGCCGCTTTGTGATGGCAGTCATAATAAAGTTTAGCTGAAATTTTCTAGCTCAGGGCAGATATTTTTTTTAACTTACAAAAGCGAGAACCTGCTAGAATCTCAACTTTCTAGCTCTCGCATGTCGCGTTTAATATTGCAGAGCGCCAGAAACAGAGAAATTATTAAACCTAGAGCCATCTGGCCTCCGAAGAACTAGTTGCTTACAAGTATCACTGGGATGGCTGCAAAAATTAGAAGAATGCCCTTAGTTCGATTGATTAACTGCTTTCTGTTTTAAGCGTTCATCTACTTTATTGCTAAGCTAGCGGGTTTAAACGAAATTGTTTAGGCGTGGTGTCAAGATGTAAGCGTCGGATTACTTTAGACATCGACGCGGCAAATATTTATTCTCTAGCCCTTGTAATGGTTCTTTTGCAGAGACGCATCTCCAAGTAAGCACTCTATCCTCTTCTTGCTGCGCGAGTAAGAGGAACCAAGCGCTGTTGCTTTCGGATTCTACGCCAAGATTGGTGACGTCAATTTCAAAGCTTAATGCCCCAATAGTTTTTTTATTTGCCAGTTTAACTGCCTCCTCTGTATGCTCTGAATCCGCTTCGATATCCAAGAATCCCGATGGTACATCTTCCAGCCATAGGACGTTTAGAAGACGATCGATATGTTCAAAGTTCGCGAAATTTGCTTCGCTGATGTCTTTAGGCAAGCGGCTTTGGGATTGGTAGAAATCGTTTAACTTGATGGCTTCGTCTTCTCCGAAGCGCACGGCGTCTTCAACTACCGCCGAGAGTAGGTAGGTTCTAAATGACGGAATAGCTCCTAACGTCAGTATCCCCAAAATTACCCCTATTATTAATACTTCAATTGGCTTGAATCGTAGTCTGTTGTTTGTGGTCGTGTTTACTGTAGAGCTCATTTATCCTTCCAAATGGCGTATTTGACAGCTTTCAATCTATCTTCTGATCGGTTTTCAAATAAACTTTACGCTTGGTCTATATTAACTTCGCTAAGGTTGGCGTCGGAATTGGATTAGTCATCGCGACAAAGGTATAGCCGCCGTTCATATGCTCGTTGGAACGCATTCTTGTAGCAAGAAACAGTACCCAAGAACCGAAACTGGCCAAAAAAATTGCTGTTTAACGGTTTACGTTTAAAGACTTTTTAGTCGCTCGTCAGAATAAAACGAGAGGGCTAACTGATTTTTGATTGATAATGGAACTGCTTTGCCAGCGCCAATTTTTCCTACTTCCGCATCGCCGCAGTAGGTTCCGAATACACGGTCCCATAAAATAATCATGCAGCCGTAGTTAGAGTCGGCTTGTCTGCGCTCAAAGGCGTGATGTGCGTGATGCTGGGGCGCCGTAGCGAAAATCAAGTCGTAGATTGGTAGGGTTTTGATCGGCAAGTTCGAGTGATTGAGGACTCCATTCCAGATGCCGAACGCACCAACTACAGCCATAACGCTGTCGCTAGCGCCGAGCAGCGCAAGTGCAACCGGAGTGCCGAGCATAAGCGTCATGTACTCTAGGGGGTGCGTACGGTCGCCTCGCATGCAACCCATTTTAGTAATGTGGTGATGCGTTGCATGCATGCGCCACCAAAAGAGTGACTCGTGTTGGATGCGATGAAGCCAGTAATAGACGAAGCTCGAAACGAGGAGAATTAAAAACGCAGAGCCAAGAATGCCAGGAATCGTAGAGGGCTCGAGAGAAATCTGCAGCGGTGCCAGATCACGAAGCGCTTTGAAGCCAGCAGACAGTGGAGTTTCGTAAAAATCGCTGTAAAGTGGGACCCAAAGAAATCCAGCGAAGGCGAGCCAAAATGCATCCTCAGCCATCTCTTTGGGCTCGAGTAGCCAGTCAGTGCGTTTCGTCCATACTCTCTCCGCGACAATGCATAGCGGGATTGGAATGATGAGCATGATTGCGGCGAAAAGTTCACTGTAGACCCAGTCACTGGATACCATAAAAGCGACTAGGATAAGTGATCCGATAACTAAAACAGGTTGAACATATGCCCATAAGGGGCTGTCTGATTGCGATGCTGATTCGTCGTTAGTGCTTCCTGCAATGCTTGCTCCATTCACTTGATTTGTGGGTTCATTCATTGTTACGGCTCCAGCTGGCTGATCTATTTAGATGAAAGTCTCCTATTACCTTTGCAAAAACATTGCCATTATTTGGTTGACTACTTCCCGATATTTACTTTTGCGTTCATCAGTATGAAATTCTTATGAGAAGAAGAATTAGAATAATTATTTCAACAGGTTAAGCGCGTGCTTTTTTGGTGCGCGCTGTTATTATTGCTACGCCGTGCTTTTTGAGGAGTGGCCACGCACAAAGCATAAGGCGTATCGTGCTCACTAATGAGTCACAGGAAGGGCTAAAATCGTGCAAAAGCGACTATAAGCGAGCCCGGCAACGCAGTCGATCGATCGAGTTTAACCATCAGTGCAAATAGTTGTACACGTGTTCACGCAGTTATTCCTGTTTATTTATTGCCGCTAGATACGTACGCCAACTACCAAATCGAGAAATGTCTTCTGCACCCGTTATTCCACCTTCCTCGCATATGAACCCAGATAAATTTTCGCCTGATTCGAGTGTGACTTTACCTATCCCAAGGGGAGAGGGAATGCCTGCAACAAAGCTGCCCAGTTGCGCCATCGGCATGCGCCAGACCTCGACTTCAATTGCGGTCCCGGTCTGGCCTCTGACAGGGACGAGCGCTGGGCGCTTCCCGTCAGGCAGCGCATAGAGCGCGTAATTAGTCGCTGTCTTTGTTACTTTTTTTCGTACAGAGTGCCTGTCTATCAATTGCCAATTAAGCGGCTGTCCATCGAGATGCGCGCCGCAGACGACGACGTCGACAAATTCCTCCGGAGCGATCCGCCCAATCTTAATCTCTGATGCGAGCGAATGCGCTGTCGCTCCGAGCTTAAGCTTGAGTCGACGCTGCAGCGCACCGGCATAGCTGAGCAGCCTAACGTCTGTAAATGCCGCGCTGAAAAGCGTAACTCCCCAGCTAACTCGCGTGCTAAGTTTGCCGACAGATACCGCTGTTGCCGCGTAGTCGAGTAGGTTCATAAAGTTTGTATAAGTGCCTAGTTTGGAGTTGAGAGCGATTGGGTCTTTATTTATGTCAGCGCGTAAATAGCAGGTCGGCGCAGTGGGTGTGAGAATAAAATCTACTCTCGCAACTTCTTCATCGCAGACTTTTTTCAGCGCCTGCAGTTTGTACTGTGCATCGAATACATCGATAACGTCGAAATTTTTTGAGGTTGCTAGAACCGCTTGAATAACCGGTAGCATTGCTTCGGCTGCGACATCCTGAGTTGCCCAAACACGTTCGGCGACCCAAGGGCCTTCATAAAGAAGTCGAGCTGCGCTGAGAAAGGGAGCGAATTCAATTGTCACTGCAATCCCGCCAAGCGCCTCTAACGTTTGACAGGTCGAACGGAATAGCGCTTCGGCTTCTGAGTCGCCATCGAAATCCAGTTCGTCTGGAACGCCGAATTCGAACGCGTTGAGCGTAGTATCGCTCCAATATTGTGCCGTGTTGAAGGGATGGTTCTCACGCGAGTAGGGGTCTGCTTCGCTAGCTATATCGCCGATCGCCACATCTAGTACTGCGGCTACGTCGCCTGTGGTCAACCCAAAGATCGATACCGAATCAAGAGACTTACAGGCCGGGACGACTCCGCGCGAACTAATTAGTCCCTTGGTAGGCTTGTGGCCAATCAAATTGTTGAATGCGGCGGGCACTCGTCCCGAGCCCGCAGTATCGGTGCCCAGTGCGAACGAGACCTGACCCAAAGCTGTTGCGATCGCTGACCCTGCACTGCTGCCACCGCTGATGTAATCGGGATTAAATACATTCTTACCTTCTCCAAACGGCGAGCGTGTTCCTACTAAGCCCGTTGCAAACTGATCGAGGTTTGTTTTGCCGAGAGGTATCGCACCTGCTTCTATCAGGCGCGACGTAACTGTGGCTGACTTCTCGGGCACGTAGGTAAAAGCCTCGCAGGCGGCGCTTGTCGGGACGTGCGCGAGGTCTATGTTATCTTTAATAGCGAAGGGTATGCCCCACAATGGACAGGACGCGATAGGCTTGAGCTTCAGCGCGTCTAAATACGCGCCGAGTTCCTCTTCGCTTAGTAGCGTTATCCAAGGGTTAAATTCCGCCTGCGCCAGTGCCTGCTGCCTCAGCTTTAGGATCAGCGAGGTTGGCGTTTCAAGCCCCTGAGAATAGGCATTCTGAATCGCTTCTATTGTCAAACTCTGAAGATCACTCATCGCCTGATTCCTCTTTCGGCTCGATCCAAGCGATACACTGCCCCGATTGAATATCTTGCCCAGTGTCGACCCATATCTTTTTAATCACCCCAGAATGGTGTGCCTGCACGTCTATCTCCATTTTCATTGACTCAAGTATCAGAAGTGTTTCCCCCTTTTTGATGAAGTCACCTTCATTGAGTTCGATGCTCCACACATTACCCGAAAGTGCGCTGTCGATGGTGACCGAGCCCTCTGGAATCAGGCTGAGGTCTACGGTGCTCTCTGCTGCTTCAGGAGCATCAAACGTAAACTGTCCGTTTTCACGCCAGCGTCGTAGCTCGTCTTCGAAGGCTTGCTCTCGGATGCTATTAAACGCTTTTGTCTCTGCTTCAATTTCTGCCAGCCAGCTTTGATAGCCAGCGAGGGAAAACTCAGCCTCTTCTATTCGAAGTGAAACCTGGCCTTTGGGGAAGTCTCGCCGAAACTCGGCAAGCTCTTCGGCGCTTACTTCATAGAATCGAATTTGATCAAAGAAGCGAAGAAGCCACGGCTCGGTAAACTCGGTCGTTTGTTTGTAGCGATTCCACATCTGTGAGGTTCGTCCTACAAATTGATAGCCGCCGGGTCCCTCCATACCGTACACGCACATATAGGCACCGCCGATACCAACCGAGTTTTCGGCTGTCCAAGTGCGGGCGGGATTGTACTTAGTAGTTACCAGTCTGTGTCGCGGGTCGACAGGCGTCGCCACCGGAGCGCCTAAGTAGACATCGCCAAGACCCATCACTAGGTAAGACGCGTCGAAAACGATCTTCTTAACATCATCCATCGAATCTAGCCCGTTCATGCGTCGTATGAATTCAAGATTGCTAGGGCACCACGGCGCGCCTGGCCTTACCGACTGTGTGTATTTCTTTATAGCAAGCGTGCAGGCCTCGTCGTCCCAGCTCAGAGGCAGATAGACCACGCGTCCCGGCACAGCAAGATCGCTAGTGGTTAGAACATTCACCGTCTTTTCTATGACCCCGAGGAGAGAGTCTAATGTCAGCCGCTGACTATCATAGTGAATCTGAAGCGACCGAATGCCTGGGGTCAGTTCTCTCACCCCTTCGATTTCCTGGCGCTCGAGTTCTAGCATCAGCGCATGAACTTTGAAGCGGCGGGGAATATCTAACACCAAGGGGCCGACTTCGACTAGCAGGAAGTGGTCGCCAGCTAAGCGGCATATTAGGTCGTCGCCCTCCCAATGCAGCTGCTTAACGATCGGTTGGGCCAGCATCAGCGAGCCCTGACTCTCTAACGGCAAGCCCAACGTGAGATCTCGAATCGCGAGCGTTTGCTCTGCCTCGGCAGCCACCGCTGTTTTATAGCTTACCGGAATAAAGCGTACGCTCTGACCAGCAGACAGCTGACCTAGCTTCCATAGGTCAGCTGTGATGACTGTGGCGGGGCAGACGAAACCGCCAAGCGACGGTCCATCGGGACCGAGTATGACGGGCATGTCGCCGGTAAAATCAACGGCCCCAAAGGCGTAGGCATTGTCGTGGATATTCGAAGGGTGCATTCCTGCTTCACCACCGGAGGGTCTCGCCCACGTTGGCTTGGGGCCGATTAAACGCACTCCAGTACGGCTCGAGTTGTAGTGAATCTGCCACTCGCTCGCAAAAAACTCAGCGATATCTTCGTCGGTAAAGAAGTCAGGCGCGCCATGTGGCCCATAGATAACCCTAAGTTCCATAACTTTGGGCATCTTAGGTATGTTAACTGTCCGCGGTTTTACAGGTGAATTGAGTCTTGTCGGCGATTCGAGATGCAGCACGTCCCCGGTTCGAAGTGCCCGACCCACGTGCCCGCCAAATTGACCTAGCGTAAACGTCGAGCGCGATCCCAGATACAGGGGGCAGTCGATGCCGCCTGCCACGGCGAGATAGGCGCGCGCGCCGACACCTACGACTTTGCCCATGGTGAGCGTTTGGCCAGCAGAAACGGCAATCGTCGCATAGCGAGGAACTGCGACACCATCTAGCTCGGCCTGCATATCGGCACCGGTTAGCGCAACTGTGGTCTCTGCCTCGAACAGGAGACTGGGCCCACTTGCAGTCATTTCCAACCCCGCCGCGGTCTCAGGATTTTCGAGAAGCTGGTTCGCGACGCGCAAGGAATATGAATCCATCGGACCCGAGGGAGGAACGCCAACGTTCCAGTAGCCCTGTCTGCCCGGAAAGTCTTGAACTGTGGTCTGGGTTCCCGCACCGAGCACGCGAATCGACGGGCAGCTAAACGTGTGACTCGAGAGAGTCTTAGTGAGAAGCTCGCCAGTCTGCGCAGCGGCCGTTGCTAGCACTGAGGCCACATAGCCTAGATTGGTCTCGATGCCATACACGCGAGTTTTTTCAAGGACTTCGGTGAGGGCGGCGAGCGCTTCGTCGCGAGTGTCTTTGATAACGATTAGTTTCCCCAGCATCGGATCGAACAGAGAGGGCACTTCTATTCCAGCCTCGACCCATGTATCGACACGCAGTCCCTCGATCTCAGGAAAGTAAACGTCCGATAGCACGCCAGCGCTAGGCTGAAAATCCTGCTGCGTGTCCTCAGCATAGAGCCTCATCTGAATCGCGTGTCCCGATGGGCGAAGACATGATCGAATCGACTCGAGGCTTTGAAGTTCGCCAACAGCCAGTTTGAGCATCCACTCGACAATATCAATTTTAAAAACCTCTTCGGTGACGCCGTGTTCTACCTGCAACCGCGTATTCACTTCCAAAAAGTAGAATGTGTTTTGGTCAACGTCGAAGATAAATTCGACAGTGCCCGCATTGCGATAGTTAACCGACGCCATTAACTTTTCGGCAGTGCGATGCATAGCCTCTCGCAGCGTTTGATCCAGATTCGGTGCGGGGCTCTCCTCTATCACTTTCTGATTTCTTCGCTGGGCTGAGCAGTCTCTTTCGCCCAACGCCATGGCGCCGCCCTCGCCATCTCCAAAAATTTGGATCTCGATATGGCGTGCCTTATCGATGAATTTCTCTAGGAAGACTGTGTCGCTGGAAAAATAATTCGAGCTGAGTCTACGTACGCTATCCCATGCATCTGTTAATGAAGCCACGTCCCGACACACTTGCATGCCAATGCCGCCGCCGCCTGCGCTACTTTTCAGCATGACCGGGAAGCCAATCTGCTGTGCGCAGCGAATAGCCTCGTTTACATCTTTCAAGACTCCTGAGCCAGGAAGCAGCGGAACATTCGCTTCCTCCGCCGCTTCGCGTGCAAGGTGTTTAAGACCGAAGACATTAATCTGTTCTGGCGTAGGGCCTACAAAGCAGATTCCTAGCGATTCACAGCGCTCGACAAACGTGGGGTTTTCGCTCAGGAAGCCATAACCTGGATGAATGGCATCGGCGTTTTCCGCAAGTGCGATCTCAAGGATTTTGGTCTGATTGAGGTAGGTATCTGAGACCGCGCCAGCGCCAAGGTTAACGGCGATATCAGCAAGCTGCACGTGAAGGCTGTCTTGGTCCTTTTCGTGATACACCACGATGGACTGAATGCCTAGTTTCTTAAGAGTTCGGATGATTCGAGTAGCGATTGCCCCTCGATTGGCAATTAATACACGTTTAAACATGGTAGTTCTCTGGCTTGGTTGGGTCGTCCCAGAGTGATAAAAACCTCGGCAGGTCGTCCTGACCGATGCTGTCCTTTTAAATATCTAATCTATACTGGCGCTGCGCTCCATATTGCGACCTCTATTGGTGTAGGGTTATAGGCGTTACACGGATTGTTTAGCTGTGGGCAGTTTGAGATCAATACTATTGCATCCATCCTTGCCGTTAGCTCGACATATTTACCTGGCGCTGAAACGCCATCAGCAAATACTAGGTCGCCGCTAGGGGTCACGGGAACATTCATAAAAAAGTTAATATTGTGGCCAATGTCTTCCTTGGCCAGTCCGAATTCTTCATGCTCGACGATCGCGAGCATCCAGCTGTCTCTACAGGCGTGCATGAAACGCTTTTCGAGATCGTAGCGAACTGTATTGGACTCGCTCGAACAAGCCCCACCCACGGTGTCGTGTCTGCCGCAGGTGTCGGCGACTATTTCTAAAAGGTCGCGATTCAAGTTAGTTTTTAGCTTCGATCCGGTGGTGAGATAAAGTGCGCCCTGCTCTCGCACGGTATCGCTAGCGCTGTAGCGTTCGCTTGGATCGGCTGCATTAAAGAAAAGCGTATCCGCAGCCTGATTGCCTTCCAAATCGATAATGCGGATTGTCTCGCCAGCACCGATTCTGCGAATAAAATAGTCGCCCGCGTCAACAATGTCACGGGTTTTCGCAGCCGTGAGATCTAGTACGCTTTCGCGAATCATATTCCTACTCCTAGGTGATAAAGCGCATTGTTCTGAAAACCCCTGCGGTTCTCATCGCAAAGGTTCGCACAGTAGTCGTCTGCTAGAACGGGCTGCGCAATACTTAGATGAATTTCAACAGGGTTGCGAGGATACTCTACGCTGCTGCTCATTGGGTGTGGACAGTTATGCATTAGCACTAACGTGTCCATCTCGAATCGCAGTGTCACTGAATCACCTGCGATACTTTGGCGACTGAGCGCAATTCTGCCTTGGTCATCGGCGGAGACTTCAGAGAATAAATTAAGATTTGCTGCGAGATCTTGCTTCTTAAGGCGATACTTTGCGAGCTCGACCACGAAGGCATCGTGGCCATTCTGAAGCCATGCGTTGCGATCAGTCTGATAGTTTTTCTTACCCCATCTGTCGGCAATATGCTGCGGGTGAGTGTTCCCACAAACGGTATCGTGCCAGCCAAACGAATCCTCTATTATTGAGGCAAAAATGCGGCCCATATCGGAATAGAGGCAGTGTCCGCGCGTCAACTTAAAAGTATGCTGACATTTTAATGAATCGGGTGCGTTGTATTTTTCACTTAAAAGCAGAGGGTTATAGAAAAGCATTCCGACGTTAGCGCCGCCTTGGGTATCGGTTAGTTGCATTTGCATCCCTCGCCGAACTGTAAGCGACCAGTGAGCACCGGGCAAAAGAGTTGTCCTATAATCCTGCGGAAACATTGCTTGAATGGTCATTATATTTTCCCGTTCTGAGTTTTCAGGCTCTTTTTGAATCTTCTTAGAATTTTGTAAACTAGGTTGCATGCATGGAGAGAAACTCGCTGCTTATTGCTCGAAGATCCTGTTGGTTTTTTGTCGCGTCTTGCGCATTCAGCGGAAGATCGAAAGTAATAGTGCTACCGAAGCGATTGGGTGCATGGGGGTCGTTACGTCTCTTATCAAAAACCCACAGCCGGCTACCCAAATGAAAGCCCTCTCTTAGGTCATGGGTAACCATAAATACAGTAAGCTGATTTTCCTGCCAAAGTTTCAACACAAGCTCATGCATGTCTTTACGTATACCGGGATCTAACGCGCCGAAAGGTTCGTCGAGCAAAAGGATCTTGGGCTTTTTCACTAGAGCCTGCGCGAGCGCCAATCGCTGTTGCATCCCACCGGAAAGCTCATGCGGATAGAGCTCGGCGGATGCGGACAGACCAACAGCCTCAAGCCAGGCATTCGCAGTGTCAATCGCGTCTTTTCGGTTCTCACCGAAGAGACGCCCAAGCCAAACGCTGCGTTCGAACTCGATACCGAGGGCGACGTTTTGCCGCACGTTCAGATGCGGGAAAACGGAATACTTTTGAAATACAATACCGCGCTCCGAGCTCGGCTCTTTTTCAATTAGCTGTCCTTCGATCGTTATCGCACCAGAGGAGGCGACCTCTGTGCCAAGCAAAAGCTTCAAGAAAGTGCTTTTACCACAGCCGGATGCGCCTACAAGCGTCACGAACTCGCCCTTGGCTACTTGAGTCGTCATTCTTTCTAGCACCACTTTGTCGCCGTAGTGTTTGGATATATTTTTTAGCTCAATGAAATTATTCAAGTCTGATCCTTATTTTTCCGCGTGATACCACGGATAGATGAATCGACTGAGCTGCAGCAGAAGCCAATCAGTAGCAAAGGCGAGAAGGGTGATCCACGCGACATAAGGAAGGATAATGTCCATTGACATATAGCGTCGCACAAGAAAAATGCGATAACCGAGGCCGTCGGTAGAAGCGATAGCCTCTGCGGCGATCAAAAATAGCCAAGCGGTGCCCAAACTCAGTCTCACGGCATCTATTAAACGAGGCAGTATCTGTGGAAGAATCACGCGCAAAATTATTTGCCAGCTGTTGCCGCCGAGTGTTTGCGATTTGACTATCTGCTCACGCGGGAGCTCTTGGGTTCGCTGCAGAATATCTCTTACTATAAAGGGGCTCACTCCGAGTACGATTAGCATAATCTTAGAGAGTTCACCCAAGCCAAAAACGATAAACAGCACCGGCAAGATAGCCAGCGGCGGTATAAGTGACACAGCGGTAATTAATGGTTTAAGGGGCGCGGCGATTAGCGGTATCGCACCGGCCGCGAGGCCCACTATTAGGCCGATGAACGCAGCGATTGATACGCCTTTTACGAGGCGTGACAAGCTACTTTGCGTATCGCGCCAAAATAAATATTCGCCGCTACGCTTGCTCGGTTCCAGTGCCATTCGATCGATGGCACTTGCGATTTCTGTGAAGCTCGGCAGCAGCTTGTCCTGCTCGTTCTCCGCCTTGCGCGTGTCCGAGCCGATCTGATAGGCGAGAAGAATTAGAACAAATGGGATTATACTCAGTGCGATGCTGAGTGGACGACTGGGCGTACGATTGATGAGCCTTTGCATGGGAATCTCTTCCGTGAGGCGAAGAATGAGCAGTTGTTATTTACAGGCGCTACAACGTGCCTGCAACTGCCATTTCCATGAACGAGGGATCGAAGCGCAGCTTTATGTTGCCAGCGTTGCCGAAAGTCCCAACCGGGGTTTCGATTCCAATGAAACCAGAATCCGACGCTCCGTCACCGAGCAGACCATGTTCAAAAGAAAAATCTGCAACGTATTCCATCGTTGCTTTTAGCTCGGGGCTTTTTACGAAGGCGACTGCGTCGACGGGTGAGTAAAACATTCTGGTCGATGCCAGCTGTGCTTCGTAGCCCGCTCGATCAGTACCAGAAGCCTCGCCCATATGCGCAATAACCTCTTCGCTGTTTTCCATTGCCGCCATGATTTCATACCATGCGCCGGTCAGCGCTTTGCCGAAATTTGGATTTGCTTGGAGGACATCGGTTTTCACCATGAGCGTGTCGATTATTTCGCCGGGAATCTGCGAGCTATCGTAAACCTTAGTGGCTGCCGGCATGCTAAGTATTTCGTTTACTAGCGGATTCCATGTTGTAACGGCGGTGACATCGCTGGTGGTATAGGCCGCAACCATGTCGGCATCTGAGGTGTTGATCACCGACACATCACGCTCGCTCAAGCCAACAGAATCGAGTGCGCGCGCGAGAAGGTAATGAGAAACGCTTAGTTCTACGAGATTCACTGGCTGTCCAATGATGTCATTAAGCGTTGAGCCTTCTTTAAGGATTATGGCGTCGTTACCGTTTGAGAAATCGCCCACAATAAGCGCGGTAGAATCCACACCACCGGCGGCGGGAATGGTGAGTGCGTCCATGTTAGTCATTGAGCACGCGTCAAACTGACCGGCCGTGTATTGATTGATCGACTCGACATAATCATTTATCTGTACGACGTCGATTTTGATGCCGTATTTGTCTGCCCACTTGTCGATAATCCCCGAGCTATCGCCGTATTCCCACGGCATCCAGCCGACATAAATTGACCAACATAAGCTGAATTCATCTTGCTGCTGCCCATGCGCTGTGGGCGAGGTAAAAGGTAAGGCGAGGGGGGTGAGTATTGCCGCAGCGCTAGCAAGTAGAATGGCAGAAAAGCTCTTGGGAAAAACAGGTCTCATAATTTGGTTCCGGTTGTATTCGTATTTAGGAAATCGATACCGCCCTAAGGTGTCGTTGGAGATCAAAAGAAATATTCGTAGAAAAATACCGACCCGCGTTGGAGAGGGATGCCTCGAGAAAGACTAATTCTCTAACTAGGTGATGCTCTGCACTGAGAAAGCATGTTCCGTGCCAGCTTTGAAATTCTAACATAGGGCGTATTCACAGGAGGATATTGTGGAAGAGGGCTTATCGAAGCGGTGAATGATGCACTGCTTTAGTGCGAGTGAACCGAATTCGAGCAGACTGTGCTCGATTTAGAGTCGCCGAGAGCTAGTCTTCTTCCTGCTCGTCAACGACTGTTTAGAAGCGATACACTTTGCGTCTAAATCGACGGCTTAAAGTTGAAAAATTACTCATCAAAGTTGCGATAATGATGAGGAAAAGTCACTTAAAATATCGCCTTAGCGAGGTGCTGGTGCCTTTAAAAGCCGAGGCTGAAGTGCTTAAACTTGCCATTCAGCGGAACATATTTAGGGCTCGGAAGGGCTTATAGTGTGGCGCCGGGCGCGAAGAAACCCGATAAGTGAAGCTTGTGCAACTCTAATTGTAAGAACCAGCAAGGTAACGATCGCGTAGCTGTATTAGGCGTCGCCAAACGACCCAACCTAATCCTCTGTGGGTTAGTAATTAAGGTACGAAAAGTCTAGATGTAAGCAACGGCGGTTGCGTGCCCCCGCTACCACAATCACTTCCCGTAACGTCCGAGAAGACTTCTAAGGCCACTATTTGTGGTCTTTTTTGTGTCTATTGATCCGCTGAACGCTTGAGACTTCCGCTAATATATCGTAATTTTGACGGTATATCTGACGGTATATGGTGACCTTTATAAACTTTACCACATGCATAGCGTTCAGAAGCACATTGGCTATGTTCGATCGATGATGAGAGGCTGTGAATTGGCATTAGATTTAACCAAAAACAACAAAAGATACTTGAATTAATGATTAGGTCGAGACAAGCTAAGAGACGCAGATGGTTATGAGGCGTTGAAGGCAACATACAAGCCAAAGCAAGACGCTGCGAACTTTAAATTTCTTTCGAAGTCTGAAAAGTGAGTTAAGCAATGAGTGATGAATGGTCTAAAGG
>Ga0115004_10002867_pt1 | contig 14142 bp, 9 predicted proteins | sample ArcticOcean_MG_C_10_FD_88737 | JGI IMG/M metagenome (GOLD analysis project Ga0115004, IMG submission 88737) | Marine microbial communities from western Arctic Ocean - ArcticOcean_MG_CB11_90 | ecosystem: Environmental > Aquatic > Marine > Oceanic | place: Arctic Ocean: Canada Basin | collected...
CAGCATGGCCGCCCGTGCCATCACCGTTGGTGAAATCGCCGCCCTGAAGCATGAAATCAGCAATAATACGGTGGAAAATAGTGGAATCATACGATCCGTCTCGAACGAGTTCTTTGAAATTTTCAACGTGCGTTGGAGCAGCGTCAGCGTACAGCTCAATGGTGAGTTCACCAGTTTCAAACGTACCGTCTGCATTGGTCCACGACATCTCAAAGACGACATTCTCACCATCGACTTTAGGAGCGCTGAGAACCGATACTGCCGCAAGAATCAACAACAAACCGGCTCCAAATGCAAACACGCCACTCAACGTCGGGGTGCCGTCTCGAACAAGGCGAGGAAACACTGTTTCGCTGATTCGAGCGTCTTGCATCTCATTGAGGAGGTTGTTGTATTGGGTGCTTGTGCGCTTGTCTTTGGAATTGCCTTTCATCGAATCTCTGAAGAGGCTCGCTGCTTTTCGAAAATCGGATTTCGAACGGGTGTCTTTGGCTTTGGCCCAAGTCGCCTCTCCAGCAATTCGAAGGGTGGTTGGATGTTGACCTTCACCATCGATGGAACGAAGGGTGTCGAGTGTGCCTTCATACTTCCCTTTGAGAAGGGTTTTCTCTGCCTTGTCCCATGCGGCCTTTCGTCGTTCTGCTTCGGTGAGTTCCGGCTTTTTCAACCCTTTTTTGATTGAAGATTTCGTGGGTGAGTCGGTATCGGCCATGCACCTCCGAAGCCGCTTTCAGTTTTGAGCGTCGCGGCTCATCAAACGGTTTTGGATAAACGGCTAAAAACGACAAAACTTAGGGCGGTTCGCATCAACATGTTCAAAGAGTGTATGCCAAACCCCAACCCCATACAGCCTCTCATCTCGGTGAGTTCGGCGTAACGGGGATACAACCAATGGAGACCATTGCTAACGACTACACCATCAACATAGCAACCGCAAACGGAACGGGGTCCCAATCTGCAAACCTCATTCTGCTCCAGTCTTTTTTCGAAATGGGCGTCCCCGTCAGCGGAAAAAACATGTTCCCTTCCAATATTTCTGGGCTTCCAACGTGGTACATTGTTCGCTTGTCCGATAAAGGCTACCAAGCACCAGGCGATCGCACTCACATCCAGGTGCTTGTCAACCCGGCAACATGGGACGATGACATTGCAGCGCTCGAACCTGGAAGCGTGGTCATTTGGAATGAAAATGCCAAAATGGAAATGACCCGAGACGACGTAGTATCCTATCCGGTACCCATGTCAACATTGGCCCGAAAAATCAATCCAAAACTCGCCAAACTTGTGACCAACATCATCTATGTTGGCGTCCTTGCTGAGATGCTGGGCATCGACCAAGAAGCGCTCGAAGGGGCCGTTGCAAAGCAATTCAAAGGCAAAGCGAGCGCCATTGAACTCAACATCACCGCACTTGGCCTCGGCAGAGATTACTTCAAAGAAAACTTCACCAAAGAAGATCCGTATGTGGTGATTGCACGAGAAATCGCGACACCCAAGTTTTTCATCGACGGCAACGAAGCCACAGCCTTAGGTTGCATCTTTGGTGGCGTTCAAATGCTTGCGTGGTATCCAATCACACCTTCTTCATCCCTAGCAGAAGGGATCATCAATTACATACCACAACTCAGAGTTGACGATGAAGGAAACGCTAACTGTGCCGTGATTCAAGCCGAAGACGAACTTGCCGCTGCTGGCATGGTCCTCGGCGCAGGATGGGCAGGCGGTCGTGGAATGACGGCGACCTCTGGACCTGGAATTTCGCTTATGCAGGAATTCATCGGCTTGGGCTACTTCGCAGAGATACCCTCGGTGTTCTGGGACGTCAACCGTGTTGGCCCTTCGACTGGACTCCCAACCCGCACCCAGCAATCCGACATCACCATGCTCTACGAAGGAAGCCATGGAGACACCCAACACATCGTGTTGATCCCAGGAACCGTCGAAGAATGCTTCGAATTCGGTTGGCGGGCCTTTGACATTGCAGAGCGTTATCAAACCCCAATTTTTGGACTTAGCGACCTTGACTTAGGCATGAACCGCTGGGCTTGTGAGGGTTTCACTTACCCTGATCAGGAGATGGACCGTGGCAAGGTCGTTCGCGACAGAGAAGTGTTCGAAGCCTTCGAAGACTTTGGTCGATACCTCGATGTGGACGGCGATGGAATCCCTTACCGAACCCTCCCCGGCTCCGGCATGGACCCCATCCTATACCGCGGAACAGGCCACAACACCAAGGGTGTTTATTCTGAAAAGCCTGACGATTACTTCAACCTCATGACTCGACTCAGGTCGAAGATTGACGGAGCACGTGACCACTTACCAGCACCAATTCTCCGAGAAGAGGAAGAATGTGAAGTGGGCATCATCTACCTCGGCAGCATGGAAAACACGATTCAAGAAATCGATGACATGCTCGAAGCCACAGGCCTCAAGGTCAGCCAGTGCCGAGTTCGCGCCCTGCCTCTCCACAGCGGAGTTCAGGACTTCATCCGCCGGCATGAGACAACAATCGTCCTTGAAATCAATCGAGACGGCCAACTTTACGGGATCCTTCGAAAGGAACTGCCAAACGACTTGATCACAAAGGTGTATTCGGTTGCGTACAGCGACGGAATACCACCTCGAGCTCGAATCTATGCCGATCAAATTCTTTCCACCCTCAAGGAGGTGAACCAATGAGCGATGCACCAGCACGACCCGCCCGAGCCGTAAAACTCAACGTGATCAACGAACCTAAAGACAGTTACAGCGGTGGAAAATCATCGTTGTGCCCAGGATGTGGCCACGACCAAGTCTCAAGCGTCATCATCGCAGCGGCATGGGAGAACGGAATTGAACCCCACCGAATCGCTAAGATGTCCGGCATTGGTTGCTCTTCGAAGACACCTGCTTACTACCTTGGACAATCCCATGGTTTCAACACGGTCCACGGCCGAATGCCTTCGGTAACCACCGGCGCTTATGCAGTGAACAAGGACTTGCTTTACCTCGGCGTTTCAGGAGACGGTGACTCTGCATCAATCGGCATTGGCCAATTGATTCACGCCATTCGACGGAACATGGACATGGTTTACATCATTGAAAACAACGGTGTGTACGGATTGACAAAGGGTCAATATTCCGCAACCGCTGATGTAGGGTCAAAGAAAAAGAAAGGAAAAACAAACACAACGCAACCGATCGACTTGTGCGCTCTCGCCATCAATCTTGGATGCACGTTCGTCGCACGTTCGTTCTCAGGATCGAAGAAACAATTGAAATCACTGATCAAGGCTGCTATGTCGCACAAGGGATTCGCCCTCATCGACGTCATCAGTCCGTGTGTGACATTCAACAACAACGACGAATCAATGCGATCTTACGGCTACGTTAAGGAGAACGAAGTCACCCTCCACATGACTGATTACATCCCCCATTTCAACCCAATTGAAGAAGTGGAAGTTCCTGAAGGGCATTACAGAGACATTGAATTGCATGACGGGTCAACTATCCGTCTTGAAACAATTTCTGAGTCGCACGACCCTACCGACGCCATGGCAGCACTAACCGCCCTTCACGGGGCTGAAGCGAATCAGAAGCACGTTACCGGCCTGCTCTACTTCGATAACACCAAGCCATCTCTTGCAGAGGATCTTGGCCTCGTTGACACACCTCTCATCGATGTGCCCAATTCAACGCTACGCCCACCAGAATCACTTCTCAATCAATTGAACGCAGCCCTTCTTGGCTGATCGTTTGCAGGCGAACCTCCAATTAAGGAGGAACGAAACCGATGAACTTATGATGCAGTATGCAGCCATCGCCGCTTCCTTTGGAATTGGGGCTTTGGTGCTGGTCTTTTTGATGAAGCGATCCAATAAACGTCGTCGACTCGCCCTCATCGAGGCTAGGAGAGCGAAATACGGTCCAAGTTTTACCATGGATGAAACAGATCCCGCCCACATTCAAGGACGTCAAACTGAAGACTTGAACGATGTCGAAATTGTAGCCTATGATGAACGAGGGCTTGTTCGGAACCAAAATGTCCAATTTTTACGCTTGTTGGTCTCTGACCTCTTCGAGGATGAAGAGCTCGATGAAACAGAAGAGGAACAACAGCGTGCCGCTTTAGTGGAAGAACGACAGGCTTGGATCGAAGAAAACGAAGACCAGTTGGATCAACACGCCGCTCTGGTTGAAGAAGAAGAGATTGGAAGCGGAGTCAGTGTCATGGAGATCATCGCACCAGAAGATGATGACATCGAAGAACGACTGGAGCGCGAAGGCGGCAAAGGTGGTCAGGTACAGGTCTCTCTTGCCTGGGATGATTACAACGACCTGGACATGCACGTGTTTTGTCCCTCTGGCGAACGAATTTACTTCAACAACAAAATAAGCGAATGCGGTGGTGAATTGGACGTTGACATGAACGTCAGACCTGTCAGCAACAATGCGGTAGAGAATGTTGTATGGACCGGGAACGCCCCGGTTGGGAAATATAAAATCGGAGTCCATTTCTATAAGCACCACAGGAAGCGACGCAGTAAGCGAACTGTCACCTTCCGTCTCCGGGTTCTGGTGCACGGGAAAAGCCGTGACTACAGCGGTACAATCACTGCGGGAAATGCCATGCAGATGGTCACAAGTTTCACCCTCAAAGGACCTGAACCCAGTTCAGAAGAAGACGAACATTCAGATCAAAACTTGTGACCGCGCATGAAGCGTAAGAATCGTGTGAAGGGCCCAAGGCTCGGTCGCGGCTCTAAACCCAACCTCCAGTCCAACTCTCCTGCTTGATCATAACGTACCACATCATCGAAACCACCAACCCATTCGCCGTCAATGAAGATTTGAGGAACTGAACGACTGCCATTCGTTCGAGCCGAGAACTCTCGGTCCATTCGAGATGAAGCACCAAGTTTTTTTTCCTCGAAAGCAATTCCTTTCCGGTCAAACAAGCGTTTTGCACTCACGCAGGCACTGCAGCCTTTGTTCGTGTACACTTCGACCTTTGCCATGTGCCTGCTAGGGCACAATGAACTTCAACCCCACGGGGCGATGATGCGGTGGTAGTCCCTCTCGGATTTGAACCGAGGTCGGAGGACCCAGAACCCTCCATGATGGACCGCTACACTAAGGGACTCTTATCTGGTCCAAGAACCGTTCCTTCTTCAATTCAGCGGTTTATTCGAAATGGAAAAAAAGCAATTTATTGGTAGTGAGATCATGATTGAAGTCGCAGGTGGGTATTTAATAAAGGATTGATTTATCCGAAGAGTAATGAATGATACCGTGTCACTCAAAATGAAGCCCGGCTTAGCCTTCTTAATGGCACTAGCTTTAGTCACGACAACCTTTGCTGGTGTATCTTACGCAGACCCCGCAACAGGCACCGGTGCAATGAACACAATCGCAGATATGGATTACGATGAACTCCATTTACTCGTCGATTTTGACGCAAATGGTACCGATTACACAGCCTTAACCGCAGAAATCCACGTCTATGACGACGACAACTTTTCCGCTTGGTTTGGACCCCGAGACATGACAGAGAACGACGACTTTGACAACACCTCGTGGGACACCCCGAACCAATACTGGGCTGACATCAGCCTTGTTCTCTTCTTTGAGGGAAGCGTAGACGCACCCCCAATGGCTGACGAAGACACCTGGTACTCTGTCGACGCATATGTGAACGACTCCAATGGATACAATGTCGGACTGGCATACACCGAAATCTGCATGGTTAACGGCAGTGCCTGTGACACCTCTACTGACGACACTGAAGCAGAAGACACATTCAATGAAATCGATGTTAATGGCGATGGTGCAATCAACGGGACTGAACTCATCGAATACTTCAACATGGAGCGCAGTGCAGACAACCAACCCGCCATGAATAACACCGAGGAAGCAGAACTCCTTGAAGAAATGGCGGAGTGGGATATCGGCTGGATGAGCATGGACGGGAACGACACCGAAGATGCGAACGACAGCATGCTTGAATTCAATGAATTCCTTGCCTGGTATAACGATGGCGAAGGAGCTCCCACCACTGCACAGTTTTCCCTCTCGAATGGGTACTTAGAGATCTGGTTCTACGAAGAAGGCGATTGGTCGTATGCAACTGTTGAACTTCAAGATAACAATGGGGACACGGTTTACAACGGTACCAGCACCAATAGTTCTTGGTCAATCGACATGGAAGAAAACAACCTCACAGACGACGAGTACTGGGTAACCTTCACCCTCATTCACCCAGACGGAACTGTAATCTCCATTATTGGATCCTGGGTTAGCGATTACGATTACGATCAAATGATGTTTGATATGTACGACACAGACATGAGCGGTAACATCTCCGTCGATGAATTCCTAGACGCCATGGACAACATGAGCGAAGAAGTCGGTGAAGAACCAATGGACAATTCAACCAGGAACATGATTACGAACCTTTTCCTCTCCGAAGACATGAACGAGGACATGGAACTCGATCTTTATGAATTCCTCTCTTTCTTGCAAGAAATGGACAATATGGGTGACGACGATTCTGGTGAAGAAGGCTATGAACTGATGATGATGATGCTCGATGCGGACCAAGATGGAAACATCACGCTCTCTGAAATCCTCGTTATGGTTGAAGAAAACCAATCTGATGCAAGTCAAATGACCACGTTCTACACGAACATCTTCAACAACGCAGATGTCGATGGCAATGAAATGCTCGACGATGATGAATTCTACGGATTTTACGAAGTCGTTGACGAACTCATGGGCGACTACTGCTATGAAGTCATGGCAGGGGAGCCAATCCTAGCCGAAGGAACATTCGAAGACGAAGAAGGGTATGAGACCGATTTGATGGCTGGCGACACCGCACCTTCCGACGGCGAGTTCTGCGAATGGACTGATATTGATTCTGATGCAATCCTCCTTATGTCGGACACGAACGGAGACGACCAACTCAGCCTTTCTGAAATCCTTGCTAGCATGACCTCTGGAGATGAAACTGCGGAAGAACTCATGATGCTCGGTTGGATCTTTGAATTCCATGATGCCAACGGAGACGGATTGCTTGACCACAACGAATTTGGCGGTTTCTATGCACACATGGAAAGTGAGGAAGAATACATTCCGACCCCTGCTCAAATGATGGTCCTGATTGATGCTGACGGTGATGGAAGTGTTTCACTTACGGAAACAATCGCTTTCCTCAACGCAGATGCTGAAAACCAAGACGAAACTCTCTCAACAATTGAAGAAGAATACCTCGGTGTTTTGTTTGGTTTCATGGATGCTGACTCGAACGGATTGCTGAACGCATCTGAATTCCCAGAATTCTACTATGCCTTAGACTCTGAAGAAGACGAAGGCGATATGGGCGGCGATGACGGTGAAGAAACTGAAATGGTCTGCTACGATATGGTCAACCACGTTGTCGTCGGAGGCTTCACGGATGCTACATCTTGCGAAACTGCTGGTTACCTGTGGACTGACATGAGTCAATCCCCAGGCGATGGCGGCGATGGAAACCAATCCACCGGTGACGATGACAATCAAGGCGTCGATATCGACTTTGATACCACAGACGTTTGGTTCGAACAGTGGAACGATCAAACAATGCAACTTGTGCTTGTTGAACTTGCTGTCATCGACAACGCTGAAGAAATTCAGAGCCTCTCGATGATGGCCGACGCTATGTACGGTAACAACGACAGCGTTCTTGATCAATCTGAAGTTGAGATGCTCATGGCACTGTACGCAATGAGCCTCAATGTTGATGATATTTCTCAAGGTTTGACCCTCGATGGAACCAATGGAACTGCTGTTGACTTTTGGGTCGAAATTGACGGATTGCTCGAAGGCGACGATGTTGTCTTCATCCGGATTGGAACCGTGATTGAATTCCCAGTGACAGACACCTACGACAATTCCACCAGCCACACATTCGTTGTGGACAACACCGATGTTGAAGACGACGGCGGTGCAGGAGAAGACTTCACTGAAGATGAGGTCTGTGAATACACAGTCCGTGTTCACAACAGCGAATCTTGGGATATTTCCAGTGTCGTGACCACAGGCGATGAACTTGTGTTCACCTATGAAGAAACCAACAACATGTGGTATGGAGAAAACGACAACTGCGATGCAAGCGGCACGGTTACATTCAACCTCGTTAAGGTTGAAGACAGCGCTATGCCTGAGGAAGAAGACGAAGATTGGACTTGGGAAGATGAAGAAATGAACCTTCTCCCAATCTGTGACTGGTTCTACACAGTCACCTTCGCTAACGGCACAATAATGTCCGAACAAGGCGTTGATGAAGCAACTGGCGGCGACCGAATCATTACCCTCGCTGACGACGCTGCTTACGATATCGGAATCTACTGCTGGGATCCTGAGGGCGGTAACATGACCGTTACCCTCACGAGCGCACTTGGAAACGAGACCAACACCAGCATGGGATACGCTTGGAGCTGGATGAGCTTCGCTCTCCCTGCAGGCACCGGTGGTAACTTCTCCATCGACATCTCATGGACCGATGGCTACCACGCTGAATCCGGAACCCTCACCGTTGTCGCCACCGGCGATGGCAGCACAGGCGATATCAGTGATGTCGAGGTTACCAGCGAAGGTATGCCAGGATTCACATCTGCATTGGGCGTTCTTGCGTTCCTTGGAGCAGCAGTGCTTTCCGGCCGCCGAGACTGAAACCAGTCTCCAACGCTGTAAGCCAGCACCACAGAGGTGCTGCTGAACGCCCGATCAAGCGTAGGCTATGCCAGCACACAAGCAGAAGCGTACGTTGCGCCCCTTGTTCACGTAAGGGGCGTAGGATCGATGAGCAATCAGAGTTTGACGAATCGGAACAGCACCTTTGAAACGGCGCTTAACATCAAGACAATCATGAACGAAGCGAGGGCCCATCGGGCCCAAGGTCGCTCTTGCTTATCTGGTGGCCAAGGATCGAAACCAAGGCGTTCTGCCTCATTGACAAGTTCAGCTAATTCTGCGAGGTGTTCCTCGACGGATTGAGCGGCCATGTGGTTTCCAAGCCTCCCGGATACATGACCTTCACGCTTCCAGACCGATACAAAGCCTTGAAGCCGGTGGGTCCGAGGGGAAGACATGAGTGAAGTTCCGCAAGGTGTAGCGCTCCCAACCCCGACGCGACGCCCACCACGCCCAACTGCGACCATGACCATGACAAGGGACGGCCCAAACGGAATCGAAGTTCTGCTTGGCCTTCGCGCCCCAACAATGGCTGCCTTCCCATCGTACTGGGCCTTTCCAGGTGGTGGGGTTTCACGAGTTGATACCGCCGCAATCGAACAATTGGATGGATTGCAGGGGCCTCAAGCCAAAACCATCGCCTGTATCCTAAGAGAAATGAGTGAAGAATTGGGATTGGCCCCTACGCCACAAGGTCTTGTAGCCATCGACCCTGAAGTGCGAGCACAAATTATCAGCGACAAAACCCGTTACCTACCGCTTGCCCTTGATGGGCATGTGCCCCATGATCGCTCGGGCATCAAAATCCTTTGTCATCGAATCACTCCTCCTTTCGGCCCGGTTCAATTTGACAATGCTTTCCTGCATTACCATGCAGGGGATGCAGCAACAATGCCCATCATCGATTTAGAACCTCAAACCGAATTTACTGAACTCATGTGGGACAGTCCGCTCAACATCTTAGCGCGTTGGGCACGTCATGAAATCAAAGTTGCACCGCCTGTTGTGACGTTGTTGATGGAAATCGAACGTGTCCTTGTTCGAGTTGGGCGAAACATGGATGATGCCGCAAAAGACATCGCAGATCGCTTGCCTGGTCGACGCTCGATTCTTTTCGCTCATGGTGTCGAAGTGGTTCCAGTGAAAACGGCAACACTGCCACCGGCAGACCACACCAATGCCTACCTTTTGGGCGACCCTGAAGGGGATTTCATTTTGATTGACGCTGCAGCCCATCTACGCGAAGGCATGGAGGATTTGGCGACAGCCGTTGAACGCCATAAGGGGCACCTTGTCGCTTTGCTTTTCACCCACTCACATGGCGACCATATTGGTGATATTGGTCTTTTACGCGAAGCTTTCGATGTGCCAATCTGGGGCAGTGAATACACCTCGAAAACCGTGGCTTGCGATCGAATCCTCAACGATGGAGAAATGCTTCATCTAGGCGACACGGCGTGGGAAGTGTTGATCACGCCAGGTCATCATCCAGGCCACATTTGCTTGCTCGGTGAAGCCGGATTGATCGCTGGTGACATGGTGGCAGGCATTGGTACAATTTTGATCCCCCCGCACACAGGTGACATGCAGGTCTACATCGAACAATTAGAACGTCTTAAGCAACGCCAACCTCATTTGCTCTTTCCCAGCCATGGCCCTGTCATTGCTCAACCGACCAAGGTGTTTAATCGCTACATCAACCACCGACAAGCTAGGCACCAACGCGTTCTTGAGGCTGTGATCGGAACCCTTTCACTGGCCGATATCTCGGTCCTCGCTTATGCGGACACCCCGGATGCGCATCCCGGCTTAGCAGAGGACCAAACCCTTTCCCACCTCATGGTCCACGAACGAAACGGAGACGTTGTCCAGACCGCTAACGGCTGGATGCGCTCATAGTGGCCACCGCAGGGTTGATTCAACGACCTGCTGTGGGCCGGTTATGCCTCGACGCGTTGTGCTGACTAAAGCAGGCTCTCCTGACACCCTTGCGGTGCAAAGCATGGAGATCCCAGAGCCTAAAACAGGGGAAATTCGTGTGGAAGTTGCCTATGCCGGCATTAACTTTGCAGATTTATTGATGCGATTGGGGCTCTATCAGCCCAGACCATCCTATCCATTCACGCCAGGCTACGAATTGAGCGGCACAATTGATGCTGTTGGTGAGGGCGTCGAAGGATTCACCATCGGCCAACGGGTTGTGGCAGGCGTATCGAATGGAGGGCAATCAAGCCACGTTGTGGTTCAGGCTCAACAAGCATTGGTCCTTCCCGATGAAATAAGCCTCCAAGTCGCTGCAGCCATACCTGTGACCTACCTCACCGCACACCACATGTTGCATCATCTTGGACACATGACCGCTGATGATTCAGTGCTGATCCATGGGGGGGCTGGTGGAGTGGGTACTGCTGCGCTACAAATCTGTCAATGGGCTGGTGTTCAGAATGTATGGGCAACTGCTTCAGGGCACAAAGCCTCGACCATCGAAGCCTACGGTGGCACGGCCATCGATCGACACAACGAAGATTTTGTCGAGGTCATCAGGAAAGCCACTGACGGCAAAGGTGTCGACCATGTCCTCGATCCCATTGGAGGCGACAACTTAGCCCGGTCTCTTTCTGTTCTCAAGGAAGGAGGACGGCTCTATACCTACGGAATGTCGGCAGCAGCGCCGACCTCGAAAAGGAACCCGATTCGGTCGTTTCTGGCCTGGCGACGCACTCCAAAATTCGATCCTTTACGCCTGATGAGCAGAAACCGTGCGGTGTTTGGCGTTCACATGGGCACATGGAAGGACCAATCGGTTATGCTCAATCACCTCGAACGCATCCTTGAAGGAGTCACTGGCGGACATCTGTCGCCTGTGATCGATTCTGTGTTCGAGGCTGAAGATGTGGCAAAGGCGCACCAACACCTCCATGATGGCAAGAACATTGGCAAAGTGCTGTTGCGTTTCAAGTGAGCATTAAGAAGCGTGGACCACAGGTCGATTCGGGGCGAAGACAATGAAAGCAGCAATGTCAGGGTTTGACCTTCGGGCTGTGGCTCAAGAATTGGATACCTTTGCTGGGGCCTATGTCAAGAAGGCCTACATGCCACACTATGAACAAATTGTTCTCCGAATCAACCCGAAAGAACAAGATCAATTCGACCTCGTATTGGTGAGGGGATCGCGTATTTACACCTCCAAAAGAGACCGCCCAATGCCGATGACACCTCCACCCTTTGCCATGGTGCTGCGGAAATATTTGAAAAACGCACGTATGACCGGTGTGCGTCAATTGGGTTTTGACCGCGTGTTGGCCTTTGATTTCGACACAAAGCATGGCTCATACCACTTGTATGTCGAAGTGTTTCGAGACGGAAACATCATCCTTACCGATAGTGAAGGTACCATTATTCAGCCACTGACGCATGCCTCATACGCTGGTCGAACTCTGAAGAAAGGCGTCGTCTATGCGCCACCGCCTGCAGCAATGGACCCGCATGATTTGGATCAAGCAACGCTGTCCGAACTGTTCGATGCCTCCGACCGAGATCTTGTTTCAACCCTTGGAGGAAAGGCAAACCTTGGTGGAACCCACGCTAATGCCGTGTGTGCGCTCGCTGAACTGGAGCCAAACATGGCCACACAGGAAGCAGATGTCGAGAAGATTCACGCTGCCCTTCAAACCCTCTTGGGCCACTTGGCACAAGACCGACAGGGCATTCTTTTGATGAAACCAAACGAAGAGATGAATCGGCCTTCACTGGAGAAAAAAGCGGCATCAATGGAAGAAAATGGTCTTCGTGATCGTTTCTATGAACAACATGCCGTCGAAGCCACCCCGACTCTTTTGCCAGCACATGAAGGATTGGCACAAGCCATTTTCCCAACATTATGTGGAGCAGTTGATGCCTGGAAAGGTGCTCACGATGCTGGTGCATTGGCACGGCGTGAAGCTGAGAAGTTGGATATCGCTGCACCAGGGCGGGGGCATTCCACCGATGTGGAGCGTTTGGAACGCAGGAGGGTGCAACAAGAGAAAGCCCTCAAAGGGTTCTCTGTGAAAATAGAGAAACAACAGATGCTTGGTCACGCCATTCAGAACCATTGGTCACATGTGGAGAGCCTCCTCAAACAAATGTCTGAAGCAGTGGAAGAACTTGGCTGGAAGGAAGTCAAAAAAATGTCAAAGAGCATTCCATGGATCGTCGGACTTGCCCCTGCAGACCGAACCTTTGTGACCATTCTCCCGGATGATAATGGTGAGGCTGCGGGTTCGCAGGCGACTCTTTCCATCGATGAAACGGTGCATCAAAACGCCCAACGTTACTTTGAATCTGCTCGAAAGCAGAAAGACAAGACAACTGGAGCAGTTGAAGCACTGGAAGAGACCATGCTTCAACTCCAACGAGCTCAAAAGAAAGAGGCAAAACAACAAGCTACTGGGAAATTGAATAAAATCAAACGAAGCAAACGTCTCTGGTTTGAACACCATCGTTGGAGCATGATTTCTGGAGGCCACCTTTTGGTTGGAGGGAAGGATGCCAAAGGAAACGATGCGGTCGTCAAAAAGCATCTTTCCGGTGAAGACCGTTACCTCCACGCAGATTTACACGGGGCCCCAAGTTGCAGCCTACGCGCAACACAGGGATTCGTCGTGGACCTCCATAAGCCGGCTCATATCCCTGCAGATATTCCCGCGTTCAGAATTGTCGATAAACTCGATGATGAAGGGATCACTGAAGAAAAATTACTCGAAGCTGCTTCCATGGCACTGTGCTGGAGTCGAGCATGGTCGGGCGGCGGCGCACATGGAACGGTGTACTCGGTAAAACCTGCCCAAGTATCAAAAACCGCTCAAACTGGAGAGTTCGTCGGTAAGGGTGCGTTTATTGTTCGTGGGCAACGGAAATGGTTCAAAGATCTCGATGTCCAAATTGGCATTGGGATTGTCGCCATCAACGGCGTACCTTTGTTGATGGGAGGGCGTCCTGAAACTGTGTCTGCAATCTGCCAGCGCTATGCAGTCTTGCGTCCAGGATTGACCAAGAAAGAACAACTTGCGAACCGAATTTACAAGAACACGGGATTGGTAACGGATGATGTCCTTCCAGTGCTCCCAGGTGCATCGGATATCATTGAAGATCATGGAATCTTTTCGGCACCCGTATCGGTGTCAGAAGAGGAATGAGACGTTCACTTTCGGTCGGAACGACCTTTGCCGCCTTTGGAGGAGTCATTGCTTCGATTGGCTTGACTTTTACCAAAGCCTTTGCGAGCACTGTTTGAAGGTTTGAATGATTGACCGCGAGATTCGCCACGGTAGCCACCGCCACCGCCGCTTCGTCCACCGCTGTCGCCGCTTCGTCCGCTACTGCCGCCACGGAAACCTCCGCCACCGCCGCCGCTTCGTCCACCGCTGTCGCCGCTTCGTCCGCTACTGC
>Ga0115004_10002870_pt1 | contig 14136 bp, 9 predicted proteins | sample ArcticOcean_MG_C_10_FD_88737 | JGI IMG/M metagenome (GOLD analysis project Ga0115004, IMG submission 88737) | Marine microbial communities from western Arctic Ocean - ArcticOcean_MG_CB11_90 | ecosystem: Environmental > Aquatic > Marine > Oceanic | place: Arctic Ocean: Canada Basin | collected...
CTTTTGGAAAAATAGCGGCGGCGATCGACGGCGCGCGGGAAACGGAGGGGGACCGGATTTTGAAGGTCCGGGAGCGGACCGATTTGGTTGCCATGAAGTGTGGGGTCGATTTGAGGCCGTCGCAGGGGACCCGGGGGGGGGGGGGGTTTTGGGGGGGGGGGGGGGGGGCGGGTTTGGGGTCCGGGGAGGTGGGGGGGGGGGGGGGGGGGGGGGGGGGGGGGGGGGGGGGGGGGGGGTATGGGGATATAGGGATTGCAATGGAATAGATAGGATAGGCGCGTAGTGATGAAACTGGAAAATTCAGCACCATCAACCACGAAAACGCTTTCGCCTTTTTGAGACACACTTTTTTCTACTCATTCGTCGCGGGTCTCGTCACGAGACGCCAACCCAGTCGTCGCCCCGCTCGCTCACTCCCGACCGCGACACGCCATGTCCCTTTCCGTGGAGTGGCTCGGGGCGTGTGGGTGTGGCCGCCGCCCCGCCGCGCGGTCGTTGGCATGTCGCGGGTCACGGGTGTTGTGTGGAGGGGTGACGCGGTGGGTGGTGTATGCGGCGCCGGCATTCCGCCCTCGTTTGGCGAGCCGAAACACCGCCCTGGATGTGCGGTGCGCGCGCAAGCCCATGCGCCTGAGCGCGACGAAGAAGAAAGCCAAGAAGGAGGAAGGGGATGCGCGTCGTTCGCGGCAACGAGAAAAGCAAGGAGTGGTTGAAGGCACCGGCGACGGCGGCATCACCCCCGCGCAACGCGTCAAGGCCGCGCAACACGAAGCCCGGCGGTGGCTGGGGCAGCACTTTCTTATTGACCAATCCGTGATTTTAGACGCGGTGGCGGCGGCGGAGATCGCGCCCGGTGACCGGATTTTGGAAATCGGCCCCGGCACCGGTAACCTTACCGTTGAGTTGCTAAAACAGGGCGCGCGAATCGTCGCGGTGGAGAAAGACCGGAGCTTGGCGGATAAGCTGACCGTCCAATTCGGGAACGACGAGAAGCACGAAATCGAAATTCACAACGCGGATTTTCTAAAGTGGGACGTCGTTTCGCGGTTCGCAAGGATCGCCGACGAGGTTGAGGTTGAGGTTGAGGAGTACGCACCAGTATCCTCGGATGCGGAAACAAATCACATAAACCCTACAAAACCCAAACCCTTAACCCCAAACCCTAAACCGACCGACCGCCGCGCCAAAGTCGTGGCGAACATCCCGTACAACATCACCAGCGATATTCTGAAAGTGCTGTTACCGATGGGCGCGTCGTTTTCCAACATGGTGTTCATGTTCCAGGAGGAAGTCGCGCAGCGGCTTTTGCGAGACGAACCCGGACAAAGCGACTACCGACCGATGAGTGTCCGCGTGCACTACTACTCGACGCCTTATTACATCCGGAAGGTGGACGCGGTGTGTTTCGACCCGCCCCCGGCGGTCACCAGTTGTTTGATTGGTTTCAAACCGCGCCGGCCGGAGGAGTACCTTCCGCTTAGCGGCACGGAGAAACAGGTACGTGTTGGGGGTTTCCCAAATCCAGGCACCGGCCGGTTGATGCCCCTCTTTGAGTGCACTACTCGTGATGTATGTAGCATTGCTAGTACTAGTAACTCTTGCCAGTACTGGCATCTCTTACAAATATATCACTAGTGCACTGTTTGCCCACACAGGACACCCACACTCGCCGACTCGCGACTGACTGTTTCGTTACCACTCGCAGTTTTTTTCTTTCGTCACCGCGTGCTTCGCGCAGAAAAGGAAGATGCTTAAAAACAATCTGAAAGCGGTTTGCGACGACGCTACCATCACTGAGGCGCTTGAAATGCTCGGCAAGCCCGAGAACACGCGCGCACAGGACCTGTCAATGCCTCAGTACGTGGCTTTGTTCAACTTCGTGAGAGATGCGGGCCAGGCCAAGGTACGTGTTGGGCCTTTCCCAAATCCCGGACGACTGTGTTCCCACACAAGACTGACACTTCTTTTATTTATCGCAAGGCGGGGGTTTTGTCGGCGCCGCGCGTGAACAACAGCGCCGTGAAAAATCAAACGCCGAAAAAACAAACCGTGTCGCAGCGCGAAGCGGCGGTGAAAGTGCAGCGGGCCACGTCGCGGCTGATACAGCAAGCCAGGGGAGATGGTTCCAGTACGAGTACGAGTACGTCGGAGGAGTGCGCAAAGTAAGTAGAGTAAGTGTCACCAGAGGTGTACGATTGTAATTAGTACTTAGGGAAGTATTATGGAAGGGTCAAATTTATAAAACTTTTGGAAAGGTCTTGAATCTACAACCCCTCTTTCAGTTTCGCCAAGCGCTTCGCGACTTCCGGGTCGATGGCGTTGTCGTCCGCGGGTCGTTTCCCCTTCCCCTTCGTGCCGTCCGCTTTAGCTTGGATTTCTGAGGTAATAGGGGTGTTCCACCAAATCGGCCCGCCCAAAATGCCGTCGCCCGACGTGCACGAAACGCACCCCGTCTTGACGTTCGGCACTAAGCGCTGTTGCGGCGCCCGCGATCCCACGGGCACGCGGCAGATACTCGCGGTGCCAAAGTTGGTGTCGCTTTTTTGAATCGCGAGCAACGAGCACAGGTTCTCGTACCCGGGTTTCCGCCATTTCGAAATCAACGCGCCGTCCGCGATCTTCTCGCGTACCAGGTACTCGTACAGTTCGGTACTTAAGGTTTTCTGTTTATACCGCAGGTCAAACAGGAAGCGGTTTTTTTCCCAGTGCACGCGGTGTATTCTCCAGGTCAGTTCGTTTTTCCGTTTACCCTCGTGCTCTTCCGAAACCGCGTCCCGCATTTGCGTTTCGAAGTCCTCGATTGACGACTCGATGGTATCCCAGCCTTCGGGCGGGCGCTTGCCTTTCATGCGGCGGCGGAAGGACATGATGTTTTTTGAGGATCAGGGAACCGACGATTTATTTAGGGCACGTGTGTTGCGAAGTCGGTTGCCAATCGGGGTCCCACGCAGGTTTAAGAAACGCGAGGGCGGGTCTTCGTTCCAACGGGTGGGCGTTCGCGGCTGGGGCGCGGTACGACTTTTGTCGAAAGGGCGCCGGGTCGACGCGGATCGCGAGCCGGAGCGCGATGCGAAGTGAATGAGGGCGATTTTGCATCGGCATTCTCCAGGCCGATGAAATCATTCAAAATCACCTGCAACATTTTGCTGACAACTTGATTTGACCAGCGACGCCCCCCGCTGTCGTCGTCACTCCACGACGAACGGCGTCGCGCACGCGTCGCGCGGAGGCATTCCCCTGGAGGAGTGTGTTAAGGGCGGAAGGTTAAGCGCGGAAGTTAAGTGACGGAAGGCAACTGAGCGTCCGTCGGTGTCTTACGCGCACGTCTGTTGGAACGATCCTGCCCCGACTTTTCAGATGCAGTGGGCGGCTTTGAACGACGCCACCCGCGTTGGCGCTGGGGCTGACCCGGCCACGGCGAGGGCGAATCGGGTGACCTCCGAGGCGGAGGAGTCTCGTTTAACTTCGAGTTACGAGCAGGCGCTTCATTTCATCAGAGACGGTAACCGACACGCCGCGGCGAAGACGCTTCGCGAGATCTTAGAGCACGACATGATGTCTCAGGCCCCGACGCACCGGGTCGTGGCGTGTTCGCGACGAACTCCGGTTGGCAGGCAGGCCGTGACGTTAACCCCCACCATGACCCAGGTCAAGTTCCTCGCCCTGAAGAACCTTGGTAACCTGGTGGCGGACATGGCGGACGAGGCAGAGGCGCGGGGGGAAACGTACGAAGTGCCGGGCAGAGGAGGGGGTGTCTCGGATGCGATGATGTCGTCTGAAAACGCGTTCGAAAATTCACCCGGTGCGATCGATGATGATGCCAATGAACCCTACGGTCTTGCCCTTCGGTGTTACGCCGCGTCCGTGGAGATCGACGGCAGTGACGCTGGTTTGTGGCGCAAGCTCGGCGGGCTCGCGGCGCGGCGAGGGCTGCCGCATCTCGCGAGGCACGCGCTGGAGATGGGCCTCGCCGTGCATCCCAAAAACGCCCTGATGCTTGAAGACCTGGCGGAAACGCTCCTCGCGGTGGGGGATTTTCCCGCGGTGAAGCACGTCGCGCTGCTGATCACAACGTTGGACCCGCGGCACCAACGAGCGTCCGTGATGAAGCGGGCGCCTGAAACGATGCAACCGTCTGGGGGGGGGTTCTTTGTGAAAAAACCGAGGAACAACATGCCCGCGGTCGACGGCGCCGTTGTCGAAGCCGCGCGCGGAGGACACGGTCGCGGACGAGGCCGAGGCCGAGGCCGCGGCACCCGGTCACCTTCACCTTCACCTTCATCACCCGAAAAAGAAAACGAAACCGCCGTGACCCTTCACCTGGAGCGACGCACTTGGGATGCGTTGGCGTCGTGTTTGTCGTCCGCGATGACCTCGCCGACAACGCCTTTCACGCCCACAAAGAAACCGGTAACACAAGCGTCCGCAATGGACACGACCGATGCTGGACCCTCGACGTCACCCGCGGCGCCCACGACACCGGAACTCGAGCAGGTAGATGGCGACGCTTCCGGCGAAGAGGGAACAAGAAACACCTTCGACCCTCTTTCCCTTCTCGGGCGACGCGTGCGGTTTTTGGCGCGCAAGGGGGACGGGTCGTTCGAGGAAATTTTGAACCAGCCCGAAGAGGCGGGCGGGAGAAAGAAGAAAGAAGCGCAGGCCGTTGGTAAAGCGGCCAAGGCGGCGGCTGCGAAGGAGAAGGCTAAGGAGCGCGCGCCCGAACCCGCGGAGCCGGTGTCAGCTCCCGTATCCTCGTTTCCGGAGGATACAGAAATGACGACGCCCTCGAAACCTCCCCATCTCTTGACTGAGAACGAGACACAAACGCTCCCGGAGTCGGTCCCCGACTCAGGGCGCAAGTCGCGTCGGCAGATGGAAGCCGAGGAAAAGGAGCGAGGTGAAGCTGAGGCACGGCGCGCCCTTGAGGCGCAGGCGATCGCAAACGCCGCCGCGGCTGCGGCGAGAGACGAGCAGAACAAGTGGACGCCGCTCTTGAACCTGTCGCACGGATTGACCGAAGCGACGCTCGGCGACGACGCATCCGCCGCCGCGGCGGCGACCGCTGCGGACGCGCTCGCCGCCGCGGTTCCCTTTGAGGAACCTCCGGAGAGGCCGGAAACCACCGAAGGTGTTGGAGATACGTTGCAGAAACCCACCCGAACGCCGACCACAGACACCGTGGACCTGACCGGCGACTCTCCGGACGAACCCGGCGCAGGGAACCCCGCCCGCGTTGAAGCACCCAAAACCGTAACCGAAACCGAAACCGAAACCTTCACGTTCGCGGAGGATTTCGAGGAAACCGCGGAGGTTACCAGGTTCGTGAGTTTCGTTTCTGGGGCGAACTCGGGGGCTGCGGATTGCGCGTGGCGCTTGTTACGCGACGTTACCTCTCGGTGGTGTCCCACGCAGGAGGGCGACAACGGGGACGAAAACGTCAGGGCGAAGGCGAGCGCCAACGCCTCGAAATTCATCCGGAACCAGTTCACCACGAAACGAGCGGAAACCGTGCCTGGCGGGTTCGGCTTGCGGCGCGCGCCGAAGCCCGCGACGCTGCTTCGCCTGGCAGAGGTTTTCGGGCCTGGGCCGGTCGGCGGTGGGTGTGGGTGTGGCGGCGACGCAGAAACCGGAGCGGCGTCCAACCCGAGGGTACACCTGTGCCTCGCGGACGCAGCGACGCGCGCGGCGCGGGCGGCGGCGAGCGTGGTGTGGTCCAGCATGGACGCGAAACAGCGGAGACGGGCAGAGCTTCGCTCCACGAACGGCAGGGCGTCCAACGGGGGGGTGCTTCTCAGCGCCGCTGGGACCGCGGCGGCGCTGGTCGCCACGGATGGCCTGCCCGTCTCGTTCTTCGCGGAGGCGGCGAAACGGCACCTCGCGAGTGCAGTCGCGGCGGCGAGGGATGACGACTACGCCCTTCTCGCGGAGTTCCACTTCGTGTCCGGGAACGTCGCCGCGTTTGATGGGACGATCTCTTTAGCGGAAACGAGGCTGTATGCCGCGGCGGATGCCGCGGATATCGCGGAGGCGCGGACGCACGCGACGGCAACCGCGAAACGCGATTATACCCATAGCCCTAAACATATAAACCCTAAACCCGAGCGCCTCACCGCCGCCGCCGCGCGCGCCGCTTTATGTGACATCAAGCTGCACGCCGTTGTGGCGAGGGCAGACGAGAAGCTCGCGGCTGGTGATACCGCGGATTTGCTGACGTTACTAGGCGAACTGTTGTTCCCGAAAGAAGGGGACGTTCAGAAAGAACAAGCGCACGCCCCGGTGGTGCTCACCGCGGATGAGCGGAAACACGCCCTGCGCGTGCTCGCTGCGGCGGCCAGTATCGAAATGCAGAAGCGCATGGAGGTTGGTGACGGCGACGGCGCGGACGCGGCGCACGCCGTGGATTTACGAGCAAGAGTCGCTTTGTTCCACTTCGAGCTCGCCGCGAGTACGAACCCGGCGAAGCCCAGCGCGGTGGAGACGTCGAAGGCGATGGTGCGGGGCTTTCCCACCCACCACATACCGCCTCTGCGATTGCCCATACCCCGACTGACACTTTCTTTTTATCGTATCAGCCGGCGCTGTGCGAAGCGGCGAGGGACGCGTTCGCGATCCGCGGTTCTCGGTGGTACGCCCCCGACCAGGACGGCGCGGAGCTGCCGGGCCGCGCCGCCGCGAGGGAAGCCCTCGCCACCCTCGCCGCGACCTTCGCCCGGCTGATGGAGAAGGAGTACGCGTGGCGCGCCGTGGAGCCCGGCGCGGCGGCGGCTGCGGCGCGGAAAAAGATGCGGGGCAGGGACCAGATTTTGCTAAAGGAGGAGCAGATGAGCACCTCGGTGATGGAACGCGCGGCGGAGGCGCTTGCGGTGATCCAGCAAATCGTGACGTCCGCGGATGACCCGATGGACGGGTTGCCACCAAGGCAGGCCAAGGAAAACGTCGCGTTCGAAGACGATACCATGGAGCGAGGCGCGACAAATAATGTCGGCGCCGCCGCAACCGACGCGTGCCCCGCCCCAAACACCACGCCCTCGCCCCTCGCCGTGCTGGCGCTTCACGAACACCTCCACGCCTGCCTCGCGGACTGCAGGTGCTGCTGCGGCTCGTTCCAGCGAGGCGCGTTTCTCAGGAGCAGCATGCCGCGGCTCGCCGCCGCGAGGGCGCCGCTCGCCGCGGAAGCGGCGCGGCTCAAGGCGCTGGACGACGCCGACGCCAAGGCGGAGCGCGCGTTCGCGCGTTTGGAGAAGGAGCGCGTGAAGCACGACGCCGAGGACGCGTTGCGTGTTTCACGGGGGGGGACGTTGGGCGGGGAGGCGAGTGAAGACGAGTGTCCCGGTTTAGGCGAGTCGGAGGACGAGAGCGAGGATGATTCCGGCGGGGTGGGAAGCGAAGACGACGACGCCGACCCTCTTGTCGCCGGTTCCGGCAAGAAACGAGTTCGGGGCGTTAACTCGAGCGGCAAAAAAATCACGAATAAAACAGGCAAGACCGCCGCGGAGATGGCGAATGAATCCAAAGGTGGTGGTGGTGTGCCCACGCTCGGGGACGGGTTCGTGCACTACGCCTCGCACGTGTATTGCCAGTCCAACCAAAGGCCGGAGAGTAAACACTTCGACCTTACGTTTCAGCTGTTCGACCTAACCGGGACTTATTACCAGTTCAAAAACTGGTACGTGTTGCATTTCCCAAATCCCGGACGACTGTTTGACCATACGAGACTGACACTTTTCTGGCAAAACTCCAGCGACCAAACCGGGAAGTACGCGCCTGGGAAGGACGTTTCGTTGTTACGGAGCAAAGTCGCGGTGGCGCGGTATTTGGAGCGGGACGGCCTATCCACGGAGGATATTGAACAACAAGAAGCCGCGCTGAAACAGGCGAAGGACAAGGCTGAGGAGAAACTCGTTTTGCGGAAAGCGGCGGAGCTCGCGGCGGAGGAACTGGTGGCGGATGAAATCGAAAACGTCCCGGTGGTGTTGGGCGACTCGCCCGTGGCGGAGACGGCAACGGCAGCCGTGTCTCGTGTTGTACAAACCCGTCGCCAAGCCGTGGACGGAATCCTCACGAGGTTCGACAAAGCCCTTTCCCAGTGCATGTACTGTTTGTACGGCGTGGAGCTGGTGGACCCGCCGCGGCGGTGTCGATCGGAAGGCGGCGCGCGGAGCGCGAGCAATCTGCAAACCCCGGAGGCGTGCGCGGAGCTCTGGCGGCACGTCCAGCCGTGGGCGGCGACGTTGAAGAGCACGCACACTATTTCCACTTCTTTCTTGCGAGTGCTTGAAAAAATACGCGAACAGTTCCCGCCGGAAAGCGCCGCGCCTTTGGACGGCGACCCGGTGAAGAGGTACCTCGCGACGACGCCCTCCGCCGCCGCGGACGACAACGAGGGCGATTCGTTTGAAATCGCAGTCGTGTGCCTTGACGGCGCGGTGAACGAGACCCCACGTGTTGACACCCCGGACCACGCGCGTCGTGTGCGCGACGGCGACGACCCGGAGGCGGGTCATTTCGGAACAGGCTCTTCGTCGCGAGACGAAGAGCGACGACTCGCCGTTGCGGCGACCACGCGGGCACCGCCGAGTACCGGGCACGGCGACGCGACGGACGAAGACGACGACGTCGTGGACGACGACGACGACGAGGACGGTGACGCTGGAGGCGGAGGTGGTGACACTCTGGTAGGGGACGCTCCTACAGTCGACGCTCCTCCAGTCGACGCTCCTCCAGTTGACGCGATGGTGGTTGACCCGTCACCCGCGAAGCGCGTGGAGGACAACGTCACAGCGCTTACGCAGGCGCTGCAGTACCGGACGTATCTGCCTGTCGCGCCGGCGGCGGTTGCTGCCGAAAACGTAGGAATGCCGCGCGACCGTTTGGACTCGCCCTCCGCACCGACCGAAGACCCGGCGGCGACGTACGGTTTCGTGCACAAAACCCTGCACCGGTTCCTGGTGAACGTGGTTGATGCGCAGGAGAACGCGGCGGCTGGGGACGTGCTGTCGGATACGTTTCCCAAGGTGTTGGACGTGTTGCGGGCGCACTTCGCTGAGGGCGACGGCGCCGCAGACGAACGGGGGAAAGACCAAGTGGTGGTGGCGGCGGCCGGCGGTAGCAATCGACGACGCGCATCGGTACCTACCCTGGACGCCGCGCAAGCCGCGAGGCGAGCCGCCGCTTTGCTAAAAGCGGACTTGATACACAACCCTAACTCGCACCAAGCCTGGGTGGACCTGGCGGACCACATCGACCAGACAAAGGACATGGCGTTGAACGACGCGGCGAAGTTAGTGTCGAGGGAGGCGTGGGGGCGTAGCGCGGAGGCGGCGAGCCTTGTGCAGAAGCTACGTCTGGCGTTGCGAAGGTACGTATTGCGCGGTTTCCAAATCCAGGCACTGTTTGCCGGTTGTCCAGAGTAATTACTCAGGCCACATTACGAAAGACTGACACTTTCTTTTATTTATCGTAAGAGCGTGTTGCGCCGCGGTGGCGTGCGCCACGACGGACACCGAGCGTGTGGTGGCGCACGAGCGGTCAGGGCTGGCGGCGTACGAGCTCGTGCAAGAAGCCCCTCCTTTCCACGACGGGAGGCGGTCGCGGTTGCGCCGAGGCGCCGCCCGGGTCGACGCGCTTCACTTAGCGCGAGACGCCTTCGACGCCGCCTCAGTCGGCGCGCCGAATGAGTGGACGTACAAGTGCATGGGGGCTAAGACGGCGAGGAAGGCGTTCGCGCCTGCCGTTGATATTTTCAAGCGCCTAAAAGAAACAACAGAAGCGGCGCCTGGTAACCTGGAGGCGTTTTACCAAACCCACGCAACGCGGGTGAAGCTTTTGTTGAGGGCGAGGTCCACGCTCGAAACGGCGATGGTACGGAAAAGCGGCGATAGCTGCGAAGGTGGTGTTTCGACTCAAGGCGGCGGCAGAGGACGCGGTCGCGGCAGAGGTTCAAAGGGCAAAGAAAAAGAACCCGCGTATGAACCCGATGACCCGCAAGTGGCGTGCCTTCCCTCGCCTCACTCTCCGTCGCTGGCCGAGGCCCGGTCGATTCTTCGGCACGCCTCTGGTGCGGCGTTCGATGCCGAGTTTGTGTCCGCCAAGTTGGGGCCGTTACAAACGGCGTTGGCTGCGATGGACGACGGCGACGACGCGAACGTGGCACAAATCTGGTCCGCGTCCTTGGACGATGCGACGAGGGCGATCGCTGCGGCCGCGAGGTCGGTTCCCGGGTACCACAAAGCGCACTACCGGAGCGCGTGGTCTTTGTTGAAGCGGAGTTCGAGTGGTGATTTAGGTTTCGATTCTATGGGGAAGGGTACGTCTGTTCAGTCCATCGCACCGTTGACTGAATCGCAATTCGGTTCAGATGTGGACCCTACGGTCGTCACCGCGGAGCGACACTCCCTGGTCGCCGCGCGAAACGCACTCGCCGCGCTCAAGCCGCTGTTCCGCACTACGCACCGGTCGCACAGTAAGGGGTTGTCGGTGTCGGGTCACGGCGGCCCTGCGGACGCGGTGCCAGCAGTAACAACGTCGCCCCCAAAGTTCGCGGTGTTGATGTGGGAAATCGACGACAACAACCTTCGGGTTCGGCGCGGCGCCACGACGTTCGGGCAGTTCCAACTGCAGACCGCCGGGATCAACGAAAGCGCGCGGAAGTTCGTCGGGGCGACGCGCAGAGCAACTCGGCTGTGGCTCGGGTTGTGCTTCGCCACCGGCGACGCCACTGGCCTGGTCGCCGCGAACCTGTTTCTGAACGACAATCAGCGCTCCAGGGAGTGGTCGAAACAAATGGCCGACTTGTCGTCCCTGGCGCTGGCGTACGCGGCGCGGTTGGTGGGGGCGAGTTTGGATTCAATCGGTGATGGTGATGGTGCTGTAACAAGTGACTCTTTAAGCCCTGACATGCAAGCGAACAGCGCCACTGCCAGCGCCCTAGCCTACTGGCTCTGGATGGAGCACGGCGTGGTGGCGGTGGGCGGCGCTGCAAATTGGGACGAGAGGGTCGCAGAGGCGAGCGAGGAACTCGCTTTGGAGATGTCGTTTCACGAACTCGCAAAACGCGGTTTTTCGGCGAGCACGGACCAATCCGAAGTAGACACCGTTTCAGACGCGCCTCCTAACTTGATTGGCGAGTGCTTTGCTGTTACCTACCAAAAGACCGACAAGGTGGACATGTCGAGCTCGAAATTCGAAACGCACGCGCGAAAACACGTCGAGGGCCTGACGCGAAACGACGACGTCGCGTCGCTTCTCGCGTTGTACCAGGTACGTGTTTTCCAATCACCACGTTCCGCCTCCCTGATTGCACATACTCGTACCAGAAGGGACTATTACCTCTGACTGTTTACGTAATACACACTACGAGAGACTGACACTTTCTTTTTTATCGTATCAGGATTCGCAAAAGCGCGTTTCGGAGGCGCACAAAAAACGAAAAGCGTTTGGCGTTTCGCGCAAAAAGCCGGCGACACCGGAGGAGCTGGAACAAGCGACGGGACTGGCAAGGGAGTTACGGGACGGGTTACGGGCGGCGCTTGTGCGGTGCGTTGGTTCGATCCTTGGGAGTGGCGGCGGCGCCGGGGACGGGCGGGTTTCCAGTGGGAAACAAACGAAAACACCGCCGCGACGGGAAATAACCCAACAGTTCGTCGCCTCCGCCTTTTCCGCGCTCGCGGCGGCGCGGGCGTTGCACAAAGAGGCTTCGGCTCTCAGCGCGAGCGCGGGGAAAGACTCTGCCAGCGCGAAATCGGCGAGCGAGTACGCGAAAGCAGCGCACGGAAACGCACAAGACATGTTCAAACTCGTGAAATCGGGCAATGACCCGATGGCGCCGGCGCCCCGAGACTGTTTGCCCATGCAAGGCGTGGCGTTGACGCCCGCGGACGGCGCACCAATTGATACCGAGTTTGAGCGCGGTCAACGATTGACGCGGGTGGGTAACGAAGTCGAGATGACTCGAACGCGAATTGGGCCTGCAGCCGCGTTTGCGGAGGGTAAACAAAAAGAAGCCACTGCAGCGAAGGCTTTTGAAATCGAAAACGCCGCGCTGTTGGTGCGCGCGGTTGGGGTGGTGAAAAACATGCTCGGCGCGAACGACGCCGCCGCCGCCGACGCCGACGCCGAAACGTCCGATTCCGAAAATTCATTCGGCGAAGGCGGCCCGAAGAAATCGCGCGAACGCAAAGACGCCGCCGTTACCCCGATCACCACCCCGAATACAGTGGACCAGAACGTCGTAGCCGCCGCGGAGGCGGACATGCTCCTGAAAGCCAGGGAGAACTCGGTGCGCGTGCTGGCGACGCCGGAAAAGAAGAAGACGACGACCGGGCGGAGATAGGTTGATTTTGAGTTTGGGGCCGGACGAAATTATTTTCACAAACGCATTCTGATTCTCTTTGTTTTTGTCTCTTCAACCCAACACATGTCCCTGCGTCCTGTTGCGCTTCGCGCGGCGTCCAGCGCGTGGCGCCGCCACATCCCTGTCGCCGTGCCCCACGTCGCGCGCATGTCGTCCTCATCAAGCCCGGCGTGGTGCGCGCTTCACGGGAAGGGTGGTAGGTTACGGGTGCGAAAAATGTATTCGCGGCGACTCTGCGCGTCGACGTTGCCGACCGCGACCGAAGCATCCACGTTGCCTTACGTGGACACGCACTGCCACCTTGATTTGATCTTCGAGAAGATGAACGCGAGATCGGTGGGTGGTAAGACCGCGGACAAGAGCGGCATGCCTGCTCCAGGGTCGGTACACCACGCTTCGTGGTTACACGCGGTGCGAACACGCGAGAAAAATTTCGTGCTTCAAAACGGAGTACACCACACACGAAACGGGATTTACGAATCCACCGGCGCGAGCGTCAACACCGTTTCCCCAAAACTCGAAGCGTGTGTTACCGTGGCGTGCAGCGCCAAGGCTCATGGACGAATCCGAAAGATGCTTATTGACGTCGATCCGACGTTTACGGTTCCGGAAGGCGTTTTTGCGGCGTTCGGGTGTCATCCCCTCAGCGCCAAGGATTGGGAACATGAGAATTTACACTCCGCGACGCGGGATTTGCTAATAAATCACCCGGACAAAGTCGTCGCCATCGGCGAGTGCGGGCTGGATTACTACGTCCCGCTGTCGGGAAGGGTGATTAATGGCTCGGGAGAGCGTGAGACCGCGGGTGATGCCATTTCATCGGAGTTGTCGAACCAAGAAAAAGACAAACACGAACTGCAACACAAAACTTTCGTGGCGCAGATGAAGATGAGCAACGAGTTCAACAAACCGATCGTGATCCACACGCGCGAGGCGGAGAGCGATACGTTGAGGTTGATGAAAGAAAATTTACGCCAAGATGCGGCAATTCACGTCCACTGCTTCACGTCACAAAAGTGGTTCGCGGAGGAGTTGCTGAAACACTTTCCTAACCTGTGCCTCGGGTTCACGGGCGTGGTTACGTTTAAGAATGCCGAAGCGGTGGTGGAGGTTGTGAAAATAACGCCTTTGCATCGCATTTTGTTAGAAACGGACGGGCCTTACATGGCCCCTACTCCGAAACGGGGCGAAATCGCGCACCCCGGGCACGTCCCGTACGTCGCTTTGAAGATTGCGGAAATTAAAGGCGTCGCGGTTGGAGACGTTTTAGTCGCGGCGCGCGACGCGACGAGGCGGATTTACGGGATTTGATTTTATTTGAGCGTTATTGACACTGTACTACTCTTCGAAGGTATCATTTCTTTCACCTCTCGTCCCCATCGTCAAAACTGAAATAGCCGCGGATAGTGAACGGCTCTTGTTTGATCTCGGGCTCCTGCTTGATCTCCGGCGAACTCTCGGGCTCGCGCTTGACCCGCTTCGCACGCGGCGCAGCCGCGCATGCCGTTTTGCACGCCGCGCAGCTGCCTTTCACCTTGCCGTGAGGGCAAGGGTTGTAGTCCGCGCAGAAGCGCTTCACCTTCCCGTGAGAGCAGGGGGTGCACTCCGCGCAGTAGCTTTTCAGCTTCCCGTGAAGGCAGGGGTTGCACGCCGCGCAGGCCCTTTTCAGCTTGCCGTGGGGGCACGGGTTGCACTTCGCGCAATCTTTTTTCCGCTTGCCGTGAGGGCAGGGGGTGCACAAAGCGCAGTTCCTTTTCAATTTGCCGTGAGGGCAGGGGGTGCAC
>Ga0115004_10002872_pt1 | contig 14126 bp, 16 predicted proteins | sample ArcticOcean_MG_C_10_FD_88737 | JGI IMG/M metagenome (GOLD analysis project Ga0115004, IMG submission 88737) | Marine microbial communities from western Arctic Ocean - ArcticOcean_MG_CB11_90 | ecosystem: Environmental > Aquatic > Marine > Oceanic | place: Arctic Ocean: Canada Basin | collected...
ATTGTTCAATTTTATTTTACGGTAAACAAGAAAAGATACAGCTAAGACTTAAAGCAGAATGTACAGTTCACTTTAATGATGAAATTACAAAAGAGTCCTGGGAAATTACAGGTCATATAAGTAGAAAATGCTATTTAGTTACAAATGGACCGGGCACGGAGTCTGTAACACCCACTTCAGGGCTAGACGCTAAATTTGATAATTTTGATTATACAAAAGAAGAAAGTGAAATAGGATATAAAAACTTTTGTGTAATTAAATGTAAAGTTAAAAGTATTGAGTGGTTATACTTGGCAGCCAAAGGTCATCGTAGAGCTATATTTGATCTAGAAAACAATAAAAAAAATTGGCTGGTTCCATAATTATTTAACACGTTCGTAATCTGAAACTGCACCAAATTTAGTTAAAAACCCACTGTTATCCCTACTGCCTTGGGTCCATTTACAACCCGGACCAATATTTGGTATTTTATGAGGAGGTGCTCCTTCTGCAATTTTTTTATTCATCATTTTTATATTTTTTATAATTTTCAACATAATGCTTGGCATTTTCTTTAATTTCTTCAACTTCTTTATCTGTAACTTGCCTGATAACTTTTCCAGGAGAACCAATAACTAAAGAACGATCTGGTATAACTTTATTTTCTGGAATTAAAGTATTGGCACCAATAATACAATTCTTTCCAATCTTAGTTTTGTTAAGGATAGTACTTCCAATTCCAATTAATGTGTCATCATCAACTTCACATCCATGCAACATAACCATGTGTCCAACTGTTACTCCTTTGCCTAATGTTAGTGGGCAGCCTGGATCTGTGTGAAATACACTTCCGTCTTGGACATTTGAGCCTTCACCAATTATTATAGTTTCAATGTCGCCCCTAAGAACAACGTTAAACCAGATGTTAGCATCTTTTTTTAATACAACTTTTCCAATTAATACAGCATTACTTGCTACCCAAGAATCTTTGTGAAATATTGGTTTGTTGCTTTCAAAGTCGTAAATCATATAAATGCTGTAATTTGATAATAAAATATTTATAATATTAATCCAAGAACAAAACTTATCTAATGTTTGTAGTAATTACTCGAAATTTTCCACCTGATATCGGAGGTATACAAAGTTTAATGGAGGGCTTGTCTAAAGCTTTAATAAGTCATGGACCAGTAAAAGTTTTTGCTGATGAATATTCAAATTGTAGTACTTACGATCAAAATTCTAATTTAGAAATTCAGAGAATTAGTGGCTTTAAAATCTTTAGAAAATTTAGAAAAGCTTATGCGGTAAATGAGTACTTAAAGCTCAATAAGGTCAGAGCCATTTTTTTTGATCATTGGAAAAGTTTAGAACATATAAATTTAGAGTATTTAAATAAAAATTCTAATTATTGTTTAATTCATTCAAAAGAAATTAATCATCCCATTGGTAGTTCGTTAAATATTCGAATGAATAAAGCTTTTAAAAAAACTAGGTTTATTGTGGCAAATTCCAAGTACACGAAAGAATTAGGATTAAGATTAGGACTAGAAAAAAAGAAAATACATATTATTCATCCTGGTACTGACTACCCAATCAAAATTCAAAAAGAAGACGAATTGAAAGCAAATGATTTTTTTGGTTCCTCTTTCCCAAAAATTATCACTATTGCTAGATTAGATAAAAGAAAAAATCACCAAAATATATTAATGTCTATTAAAAATTTAATACCCACTTTTCCCAACATTAAATATATTTGTGTCGGTAGTGGTGCTGAAAAAAGTAATTTAGAAAGCTTACGGAATGAACTTAACATTCAAAAACATGTGACTTTTTTACCAAAGACTGGAGAAAATTTAAAAATAGCTCTCCTTAATAAGTCTGATTTATATTTAATGCCCTCAGTTATTTATAAAAAATCTGTTGAAGGTTTTGGGATATCTTTTATCGAAGCAGGTAGCTATGGAAAAGCTTCAATAGGTGGAAGAGATGGGGGGCAAGCTGATGCAATCGACGATGGTAGTACTGGATATTTGTGTGATGGAAATGATTTAAATTCGATCTACGAAGTAATTTTAAAAATTTTTAAAAATGATGAGTATAAAGTTTTAGGTTTACAAGCCAAAGAATTTTCTAAAAAGTTTAAATGGGAAAATATTGTTAAGCAATATTTAAATTTAATTTAATACTTTTTTAATTTCTTTCATTACGGTCTCTGGTCTAAGCAAGCTTAAATCTTTAACAGTAATGGGTTTAAAATTCTCAGTTTCAATGCTCACTTTATGTGCAGAAGTGTGATCGCCAAATAAAACTAAACCAGTTTTATTCATGTGGGCACAAATATGAGCAGGTCCAGTATCATTTGCAATTACAAAGCTAGAGTCTTTTATTAAACTTATAAGTTCATTTATCTTCAAAGATTTTCCATTATCTAAAATTATTTTTATATGTAATAATTTAGATTCTTCAATCTCTTTAGGACCTGGCGCCACAACAATTTCATATTTGCTCCCATACTTAGATTTTAGTTGAGAAATTAAGATAGAATAATAAGGCCATTTTTTTTTTTTTAATTTTGGTGAACAAAAAGGAAAAATTAAAATATATTTTTTATTAACATAATCTTTAGTAATATGTCTTATATTTGAGACAGCCCAATTTAAATTTGATTTTTTTATATTTTCAGTTTTAATTCCACTTTTCTTAAGCTGAATCTCCATTCTATTTAGGACGGGTTCTTGATCGAAGTCTGATTTTAATTGGCCTGTTTCTAAAGTTGTTTCTGTTGAAGACCATTTCGCTAAATTTACAATATATTTGCTGTAAAATTTTGTTCTACTAGAGTTTTGCAAGTCAAATACATGGGTAAAATTATAAGTAGATAATTTCTTTTTTAATTTATACAAATAAATTAAGTTCCACCTTGGAAGTCTTCTGTCTAAAATAACTTCATCAATATAAGGACATCTACTCATAAAATCAAAATAATGAGATGAGGTTAAGAGTACTACATGTGATTTTAAATTTGATTTTTTTATATCTTCTATGGCTCCATTTGCTTGAACTAAGTCACCTAAAGAACCATGTTTTATAATTAATATATTTGACATTTTTTAACTGTATAAAATAATATTTATAGTATATTCAAAAAAATCACTATGGATAATAAATTAAACAAAATATTAGCCGAAATATCGGCTGGAGAATTAATCGATAAAATAACTATACTAGAAATCAAACAAATAAGGATAAACGACGATGAAAAACTTAGAGATGTTGAGAAAGAACTCTCTTTACTTAATGACACGTTAAAAAAAACTATATCTGATTTATCAAAAATTAAAACATTAAGTGAAAAATTAAAGGGCATAAATCAAAAACTTTGGGATATAGAAAACGGAAAAAGAATAGCTGAGAAAAATAATGATTTTGGTGAAAAATTTATCGAATTGTCTAGAAGTGTTTATAAAAATAATGATGAAAGAGCTAAAATTAAACTAGAAATTAATAATATTTTAGGTTCTAATATTAAAGAAGTTAAATCTCACTATTAATTATTATTAAGACTTGGAATTCTTTTTCTTAAAATTTTTGAGATATTAGGATCAATATTAGTCGTAATGACACCTATACCTCGTTTTAACTCTTTTAAAATTTGTCCGTCAGGCGAAATAATTAAAGAATGACCGTAGGTTTTTCTTCCATTCCAGTGAGTGCCACACTGTGCTGATGCAAAGATGTAACAAAAATTTTCTATAGCTCTAGCTTTTAATAAGCTGTGCCAGTGTTTTTTTCCTGTAGTTTCTGTAAAAGCTGAAGGTACAGAAATAAATAAAGATCCCTTTTTAGAAAGTTTTCTAAACATACTGGGAAATCTCACATCATAACAAATTGCTAATCCTAATTTTCCCCAGGGTAGGTTGGTAGTCTTTAGTGATTTTCCGGGGTAAAAAGTTTTTGATTCAAGATACTTTTCTTTTTTGCTTAATACTACATCATACATATGTATTTTATCATAATAACTGGCAATTAGACCTTTGGGATTAATCAATACTGAGCGATTTTTAATTTTATTTTTTTCTTTAATTATGATGCAAGTTAGAATCCATTTTTTATATTGATTTGCTAATTTTTGAAGACCATTTAAATAAATATCTTTTTCCATAGCCGTTGCAACCTCTAACAACTTTTTTTTATTTAAACCAAACAAAGATGAGGTTTCTGGCGTGATAATAAAATCTGATTTTTGTTTTATAGCTTTTAGAATTAATTTTTTTGAAATACTTAGGTTTTTTTTAATATCTCTACCAGAGCATATTTGGATACAAGAAACTTTGAACATAAAATAAAATAAATATTAAATGCTTATTTCATTATAGAAGATGCAAAATTCCAATTACAATCAAAACTAGGAATATGTACTCCTGAAACTGTAACGTTTCCAAAGCTTTTTTCTAAAACATTGCACCAATTTTCAACTTGTTTAGGCTTTTTATCTTTGCTTCCAACTTGAGCGGTAATTATTCCACCTTTTTTTAAAATTCTCTTTAAGCCCTTCATGTTTTTCTTTGCGAGATCAATGCAGTATTGGTCGTCATTAAGGTCTACAAAAATTTTATCATATTTACAATCTTCCACAGAATTAATACTCTCAAATGCGTCACCCCAGAAAGTATTGACATTATTACTTCTTTTTACTTTTGAGCAAACTTTAGGTAGATGTCTATAACAAGATTCAACTATTTCAGGATCAAGTTCGTACCAGTCTATATAGTTAGTATTATTTTCGAGACACTCTCTGGCAACACCGCCGTCTCCACCGCCAATAATAGCAACATTGTTATTTTTTTTACTTAGGTCGTAACTAGACTTAAAGAAAGTTGAACTGTAAATCTTTTCATCTTTTTCAGCTACTTGGATTTCATGATCAATAAACAGAGCATTGCCAAATTCTTCTAGATTCATAACTTCAACAAATTGACCAACCTTAGAAGTGAAAGTTTCTAGAACATTATTAACTACATAATATTTTTTTTGACCAGGTGTGGAATAAATATCGTCATATAGGCTAACACTACTTCTGTTAAAATTATTAACCACTACTCGTTCATGTTCAATTTCTTTCTTTAAAATTTTTAAAGCTACTTTTGGATGAACTTTACCGCACGTAAAGAAATCAAAACTAACTACTCCTCTTTCAGGAAAGGTATGAAAGCTAAAATGACTTTCAGATAACAGGGCAACTAAAGTAAATCCTTGGGGCTGGAATTCATGGCTACTAACATTTAGTATTTCTACTTTTGCGGCTTTTGCAATTTTATAGATAATTTTTTCGTAAAAAGATTTTTCATAATCTTTTTTAACACCTAGAAAATCTAAAGTGATGTGTTCTCCAACTTTAATCATAAAAAACTACCCCCTTTTATAATTTTTCATTTTTCCTAAAACTATTTTTATTTCATTTTTTGTAAGTATTTTAGGTATTCCAATTCTTAGGGCATTTATATATTGATGGCAAATATTTTCGACTTCTTGTGCCAGTTCAAAAGATTTTTCTAAATTTTTTCCAAATGCAATCTGTCCGTGATTTCCAATAAGACATGCTGATCTATTTTTTAAAGCTGATATAATATTTTTTGATAATTTTCTTGTTCCAAAAGTTGCATATTTTGTACATTTTATATCTTCACCTCCTGCAACAGCAACCATATAGTGAAATGCAGGAATAGATTTTTGATGCGATGAGACTGCAGTAGCGCAAACAGAATGGGCGTGAACAATTGCGTCTGCATCTTTTTTATTCACATAAATATCTTGATGAAATCTCCACTCTGAAGATGGAATTCCTTTTTTTTTATCGAATCGTCCTTTTAATGAAACAAAAACAATGTTCTTGGGCTTTAATGAAGAATATTTCATTCCGGAAGGCGTTATATAAAAGCCATTTATATTTTTTTCTCTAGCTCTAACAGAAATATTTCCAGATCTTAACGCTGATAAATTGGTTGAATTTAATTTTTTAGAGTACTTAATTACTTCACTTCTTAATTTGCTCACTTGAACAATCCTTTCAAACTATCGACTGATGCGTTGCAAACACCCTTTTCTGTGATTAAGCCTGTTATTAATCTAGCCGGTGTAACATCAAATGCTAAATTCATTGCTTTGCTTTTTTGTGGATAGATTAAAACTTCTTGAAGTTTGTTGTCCTTATCTAGTCCTTTAATATGTGAAAGTTCTGTTGAGTCTCTTTCTTCTATTGGAATTTCTTTAAAATTATTTATCTTCCAATCAATTGTGGAACTTGGAAGCGCCACATAAAAAGGCACATTGTTATCTTTTGCAGCTAAGGCTTTTAAATAAGTGCCAATTTTATTACACACATCGCCAGTTGATAATGTTCTGTCACTTCCAACAATACACATATCAACCTGTCCTCTTTGCATTAGAATTCCACCAGTGTTATCTGCAATAATTGTATTGGGTATACCTTCTTCATTTAACTCATAAGAAGTCAAATTAGCTCCTTGATTTCTTGGTCTTGTCTCATCTACCCAAATATGTAGCTTAATTCCTTTTTTATGTGCGTGATAAATCGGTGATGTTGCGGTCCCCCAGTCTATTGTTGCAAGCCAACCCGCATTACAATGTGTTAAAATATTAACTGTACCTTTTTTTTTTTTAGCTATGCTCTCGATTATTTTAAGACCATTTTTTCCAATTTTTTTACAAAAATCTATATCCTCCTCTTCAATTATTTTGGCTTCTTCTAAAGCTATTTTTAAAATTTCATTACTATTAACACCTGACAATTTTTTCATCATTCTATCTACGGCCCATTTTAAATTAATAGCAGTTGGTCTAGATGCTATTAAATCTTCACTAGATTTTTTTAAATACGATAAATCATTTTTTTCTATTAAAGATAAAACTAATCCGTATGCGGCAGTAACACCAATTAAAGGAGCACCCCTTACTTCCATAATTCTAATAGCATTAATTGAATCTTTAACTGTTCTCAAATCTTTAATAACGAACTGATGGGGTAGTCTTGTTTGGTCAATAATCTTTACGATATTGTTCTCAAACCATATAGTTTTATAATCTTTACCTTGAATTTTCATTTCAATATAACATATGAAAATACTTTTCAAAGTGAGATTGAAAATAAAAATCATACCCTTTTTCGCCATGAACTTGGCCTGCTGGAAAATAAGGGGATGCTTCTAAAAGTCTAGAAACCTTTAGCCCTTCTGCGATCACGATTCCCAACGATTGGTTTCCGATAAATATTTTACTTGATTTAATTATCATGGCCATTTCTAAAAAATCTCTACAATCATAGAATTTAAGATTTTTTAAATTCTTTTTTAAATCATTATATTCATCAAATGTTCCAATAAAGTATGCGTCTTCATATTTTTCTAAAAAATTATAACTTATATAGTGATTCTGTTGTCTAAAAGATCTATGAATTATAATCTTCTCTTTCAAATGATTGTGCTCCTTACATTCTAAAAACTTTTCATTTAAATTAGGTTGAGTTCCCGTAATGTGAGAACCATATCGCATGTTATCAAATAATAAATTTAAAGGTAATTCTCTAATTAAATCTAGGTTTATGTCAATGTGTTGGTTGTTAAAAATTTCTACCGACTCTATATATTTTTGATTTTTAATTAGAGGAGCAATCATATTGTAAATTTTTTTATTCATATAAAATTGACCTGCTGGGTGATTGTCATAATGCTTTGCTATGGGTAGATTTAATTGAATAAAGAGCTTGCATTTATGTGTCTTAGACAATTCTTTAATAACCGGAAAATTAAGTATGATATCTCCTGAATGACCGGAGTGCAGAAAGGAGATTTCTTTTTTCTTTGTTAAGCATTCTTGGATCTTATTTATTCGATCTTCATAATTATTTTTAAATATTTCTTTATCATTTGTAATTTGTTCTAATTTTTTATTTTTTAAATACTGTTTTTTATTTAAAAATTTTGGTAAAAAGTTTTTTAATTTATTTAAACTAAACATGCTTCATTTTTTATTTAGTACTCTTCCTGCTATATATTTCAATTTTTTTATTGTATTTTTATTTCTTAATTTTGGTTCAGTAATAATTGCTGTATCTAAACAATTATTAGCAGGGTCTTTCTCTGATGAAAAATTTTTATATGTTTTTATTACTTCTTTGATCATGTTTTGAGCTTTAGAAGCATTTTTTTTAAGTGTTTCAATGACCATCGAAACGTCGACTTCTTCGTGATCAGGATGCCAACAATCATAATCGGTAACCATAGCCACAGTACAATATCTAATTTCTGCTTCTCTTGCTAATTTTGCCTCTGGCATATTAGTCATTCCAATTACATCTGCTTTCCATGATCTGTAGAGATTGGATTCTGCTAGAGTTGAAAATTGAGGTCCCTCCATGGCAACATAAGTTCCGTTGGTTTGATGATTAATATTTAATTTTTTTAGTACAGTCGCACAGCATTCACCTAATGATTGAGATGTTGGTTTTGCCATTGATACATGTGCAACAATACCTTCATCAAAAAAAGTTGATACTCTTGCATGAGTTCTGTCAATAAATTGATCAATAATCACGAACGTGCCAGGACTTAAATTTTCTTTCAATGATCCTACTGCAGATACAGAAATAATATCTGTCACTCCTAATTGTTTTAACGCGTCAATGTTTGCTCTAAAATTTATATTACTAGGATTTATTTTATGTCCTCTTGCATGTCTCGGTATAAAATAGATTTCTTCACTTCCTAATTTTGCTATCAAGATTTCGTCTGAAGGACTTCCCCAAGAAGTTTGAATTTTTTTCCATCTTGAGCTAGAAAACCCTTCCATCTCATAAAGACCGCTGCCTCCAATGATTCCCAATTTTCTATTTTTGTTCATTTAACTATTGATTCTTTTTGTACATTTAACTATTAATTTATATAACTTATTATATTCTATTCAAAATAAATGTTATCAAAAATTTTTAAAAATAAAGGTACCGACTTACATAAAAGAAAGTCTCTATGGGCAACACTTAAAAACGCTTATGTAAAAAAAAAAGATTTTAAGAAAATTTGGTATAATTTAGATAAAACAAATATTCCAAAAGATGTAATAGAAGTGACTGATATCTTTGTTAAATCTGAGAGTTATAATTTAACATCAAAGTTTTGGAGGCACATGATATCCTATCATTATAAGCATTTAATTAATTGCCCTAAGGATGAAGATCCTTTAACTGAAATCCTTAGATTAGATTATTCGGGTTTTTCATACTTAGACGGGTTTACAGTAAACAAAAGTACGGTTGATAACCAAAATGATATTCAAGTAAATGGTAATCTATTAAAAAAACATAAAGGTTTAACTATTTCAGAGTCACTTCAATATAATTTAGTTCTGTTAATTTTATACGAACAAATTAAATCAACCAAAATTTTTCAAAAATATGAATCAATTAAAAGAGATATCTACGAAAAATATACACCTTGTCTTAACTTAGATAATAAAACTTTATCTCAAAATATGATTATTGCGATGCAAGAATGTGAGAAAATCTTTCAACTTACAAGCAGCCTTAAAAAACCACTGAAAGTTCTCGAACTTGGTGCTGGATACGGCAGAACAGCAAATATGATGCTATCTATGTCCGAAGATGTTGAAAAATATGTAATAGCTGATTTACCTTTGTCTATAAATTTTTCTATGAAAAATATTTCTGAAACTTTCAAAAATAAAAAAATTAAAGCTTGCTTCGAAATAGACAATTCAGAAGATATGATGCAAGCTTTTAATGATAGTGATATTTTATTTATACTTCCTCATCAAATAAAATTTTTTAAGCCAAAAACTTTTGATCTAACTATTTCTATTGGAAACTTGTGTGAAATGGAAAAAAAACAAATTGAATATTATATGAATATTTATGAAGTTGTATCTAAGTTTTTGTATATGAGAGTCTGGGAAGTATCTGGATTGCCTTTTTCTTTTTATGTTTACTATGATGTAAATAAAAAAGAAGATTATGCAATTAAAAACCATTGGAAAGAACATTTTAAAAATCCTGTTTTTATGCCAAGTAATATTTATGAACTAGGCTACGAATTTAATTAAGGTGTATGGATTTAAAGAAATGTATAAGGTCAATACAAGATTATCCAAAAAAAGGTATTTTATTTAGAGACATAACGACTTTAATTAAAAATCCTCAAGCTTTTAATCATACTATTGATAGAATTATAGAAATATCAAAAAAAGTAGAATTTAATAAAGTTTCAGCAATAGAATCTAGAGGTTTCATATTTGCTTCAACTGTTTCTTATCTAACAAATAAACCTTTAATTCTATTGAGAAAGAAAAATAAATTACCTGCTGATAGATATTCGGTAGACTTTAAACTCGAATATGGTGAAGCGACAATTGAAGTTCACAAAGATTCGATTGATAAAAATGACAAAGTGCTTGTAATTGATGATCTTATAGCAACTGGTGGAACTGCAGAGGCTGCTGCTAAGTTGATTGAATTATCAGGAGGTACTGTTGCGGGTTTTATATTTATTATTAATTTATTTGACTTGCCAGGAAATGATTTGCTCAGGGAAAAATCATATTTTACCGAAAGCTTGATGGAGTTTCCGGGACATTAGATTTCTTTTTGGGTCCATGTCTTGGGTGTAAGCTCGTTATTAATTTCAATTTCAATATTATAATCAAAAGGTTTAGTTCCTCTCTTTTTTATATATTCAAATGTTTTTTTTATGCCCTCCTCTAAAGAAATAGTTGTTTTATAGTTTAGAATTTTTCTAGCTTTATCTGCCGAGCAAGTAGCATGCTTGACTTCTCTAGGTCTGCCTGGCTTGTAAATAGGAGGAAGATTTACTCCAGTTATATTTGAACATAGTTCAGCTATTTTATTAATTGTAACAAACTCTTCATCTGGGCCAATATTTACAATTTGTTTATTTAAATCTTTTTGGTCAAGCATTGGAATAAGACAACTTAAACAATCATCAATATATGAAAAACATCTTTTTTGTTCACCGTCACCATAAATAATAGGTGCTTTACCTTGAAGCATTCTATTAATCATAATTGAAACTACGTTTCTAAAAGGATCATCATATTTTTGTCTTGGACCAATGATGTTGTGTGGAACAGCTATGACCCATTCAATGTTATTTAATTCACAAAGATTAATTAACACATCCTCAGATGCTACTTTTGATATTGCATAAGGATCAACAGGTTTAGGCTGCATATCTTCTGTAAAAGGACCTTTTAAATCTCCATATCTAGCCATCGAAGAGCAAAAAATAATTCTTTTAACTTTCTCATTAACTGCTGCACTAAAAATTGACACAGATGCTAGAAAGTTATTTTTTGTTATTTCATACGGTGAAAAAACAGACAAACCTTCATGTGCAGTAGCTGCGCAATGATAAACAACAGATACATTTTTCATTAATTCTTGAATTTTTTTTAAATCGCAGCAATCGATTTTATGAAATTCAATTTTTTTGGAAATATTATCTTTGTACCCTCCGATCATGCTGTCTATGCCAATAACCTCGTAGCCTATTTCCACTAGTTTATCTGCCAGGTGCGAGCCTAAAAATCCTGCAGCACCCGTAACTAAAACTTTTTTATTTATTTCCATGAATTTTAATTAATTTAAAGTTTACTCTAAGTCTAGATAATTACTGAATTTAACAACATTATCTTGAATATAAATTGGCAATTGATTAATGGATAGAGTTTTTAATTTAAATTCTCTACTAAATTTGTACTCTTTTTTATCAACTAAATGATCGTGGTCTATAACTTTTCTGCTTATTAAGTCCTCAATTTTTTTAGAATTCTTATTAGCTTTAAGATACTCATCAGAATGTTCAGTTTCAAGCTCTCTACTATGTATGTCTTGAGGTGAAAGTATTCTAGTAAAGTGCCACCCACCATTTTTAACTATCTTCAAATCAATAAATTTATTTTTTTTGAATAAAGTATCTAATCTATAAAATGAATATTTTTTTGGTTTGATTTCTCTTAACTGTTGAAATGTAGTAAGATTTTTTTTTTTTATAGCCCGTGTCCCATACTAATAGATTCTATCTAGATGTAGATTAAATTTATAATAAAATAATTTTTGTTCAAAAATTATAATTTTTTCATTAATTTTTTCTAAATCTAAACCTGATAAATTTGGAATTTCATCGTTATCACTATAAAAAATTAAATCTTCTTGATCTGCGAGTTCTAAAGCTTCAGAAATTTTGTTTCTTTGACTTGTGATTCTTTTAATTGAATTTAAACGAATATTATAGTCATCTTCATTTATTTTACTATGGTAGACTAAATTGTCAGGTTCTTTATCTTGAACAATATAAATTATTTTATTTTTAAATTGAGAAAATTTTTTTAAATCAAAATTTAATTTTTTTTCTTTACCGCTATGTGTGTATTTAGCTTCACAAATTATAAACTTGTCAAAAAATTTGTCTAAAATATTAAATCTTGCTTCCAAAATTAAATCTTCATTGTGATAAGTTGTGCAATCAAATAATTTCATTTTTTAAAATAACGGTCTATACCATGATTCTTTTCCAATCATTGAATTAAATAAACCGGAAAGTCTTTGTTTGTAAATTAATTTTTTTGTACTGTTCATCAATATAAAATAAATAACTGTTTTGAAAAAAGATGAAATAAAATATGGTGATAGCAAAAATAAGGTGATAATAAATCCTTTATGTTTTCTATTAAAATAAAATAGAGACCACATCCAGTGCCAATTTCTAGAAAGTTCCATCTCGTAATTATATTTCTCTTCGTGAGAACTTCCTCCTTGATGTTTTACTACAATTGAAGAATCTGAAAATATTTTTTTGTTAGTTTTTCTTAATCTTTTACACAAATCTATTTCTTCTAAATATATAAAGAAATTACTATCAAAAAAACCAACTTCCTTAAATTCACTCATATTTAAAAACATTGCAAATCCTTTTACACTTTCTACTTCAGTAACAGAATTTATTTTATCAGTTTTATTGTACAACCCATTTTCGTGTGTGGGACCAATTATTGCAAAATCATCTAATTTTGTTGTTGTGTTCAAAAAATTTTTAATAGCATTTTTTTCTAAAACACAATCGGGATTTAAAATGAGTGCATACTTTGATTTAATTTTTGACAAGCCTAAATTGTTTCCCTTTGCATAGCCTAAGTTTTCTCCGGTCATTATGCACTCAACATTAGAAAACTTATTTTCTATTTCTTTTTTAAAAGAATGATTGCTTGAATTTTCAACTATAATAACTTTATACTTACTTTCTATCGACTGTAAGCATTTTAAAAGTTTGACCCCGCTTCTAAAAGTATTAATTATAATGGTAATTTCATTTTCAGTCATTATTAGAACAATATTTGATTTTATATGCTATCTCTTTTAAAAACTTAATATATATTTTTGTCTCAGAATTATATGAAAAAAGTCGTAGTTACAGGTGGTTATGGTTTTATAGGTAGTAATTTAATCAGATTATTACTAAAAAAAAATTATTTTGTCATAAACATAGACAAAATTTCTTACTCATCAAATTTTTATAACTTAAAAAATATAGATAATAAAAACTATATTTTTATTAAAACTGATATTAACAACAAAAGTATAATTTCTAGCACCATCAAAAAATACAAGCCTTCAATTATTTTTAATCTTGCTGCAGAAACTCATGTTGACAGATCTATTGATGGCCCCGAGCCATTCATACACAGTAATATTAATGGTGTATTTAATCTTTTAGAATGTATTCGTTCGTACAATAAAAAATCCAGGTCAAAAATAAAATTAATCCATATTTCAACCGATGAAGTTTATGGAGATATAGTAGATGTAAAAAAAAGAGCAGACGAAAGTTATAAATATAAACCTAGTTCACCTTATGCTGCCTCAAAAGCTAGCGCTGATCACTTAGTTAGTTCTTATGTAAGAACATATAATTTTCCTGCAATAATAACTAATTGCTCCAATAATTATGGCCCAAGACAATTTCCAGAAAAAATGATCCCAAAAATAATATTTAATACACTAAATAATTTACCTCTTCAAATTTATGGAAAAGGTTTAAATTCAA
>Ga0115004_10002874_pt1 | contig 14124 bp, 12 predicted proteins | sample ArcticOcean_MG_C_10_FD_88737 | JGI IMG/M metagenome (GOLD analysis project Ga0115004, IMG submission 88737) | Marine microbial communities from western Arctic Ocean - ArcticOcean_MG_CB11_90 | ecosystem: Environmental > Aquatic > Marine > Oceanic | place: Arctic Ocean: Canada Basin | collected...
AAGGAAGCATTACTATAAATGATATAATTGAAATTGGTGCTGTAATTAATGGTACTGCAGTTGGTCGCATTACGGATTCAGATATTACATTGTTCGATGGAACTGGTGTTGGCTTGCAAGATCTTGCAGTTGCTTCGAGTGTTGTTGAATTAGCAATTGAGCGTGGTGTTGCAAATCAAGTTGAGTTTTAATATTTGGAATATAAATCATAGTATTTATACTTACCATAAATGTAATTAAATACTTTTATTAATTAAAAATTTAGAGATATAAATAAACTATTTTAATAATTTATGGGTTATTTTACCTGTATCCGACCTCAGGAGAATAAATTGACTAAAGACACAAAAAAATCGATCGAAAAACAAGCTGCCTTGGATTATCATGAGTTCCCGCGCCCTGGTAAATTAGAAATCCGAGCAACAAAGCCAATGGCAACAGGCCGTGATTTGAGCCGTGCATATTCACCTGGTGTAGCTGATGCTTGTTTAGAGATTGAAAAAAACCCAGATGATGCAAAACGTTATACTGCTCGTGGTAATCTGGTAGCTGTTATATCAAATGGAACAGCCGTATTGGGTTTGGGAAATATTGGTGCCTTAGCCTCAAAGCCTGTAATGGAGGGTAAGGCAGTTTTATTTAAAAAGTTTGCAGGTATTGACTGTTTTGATATCGAAGTGAATGAAACAGATCCTGAAAAACTAGCAGAGATCGTATGTAGTTTGGAGCCAACATTTGGAGCAGTAAATCTGGAAGATATTAAAGCACCAGATTGTTTTATTGTAGAACGTATTTGCCGCGAACGTATGGGCATTCCAGTATTTCACGATGATCAACACGGAACAGCTATTGTTGCTGCTGCAGCGGCATCAAACGCACTGCGTGTTGCTAAAAAATCTTTTGCAGACATTAAAATTGTTGCTTTAGGGGCAGGTGCTGCAGGTATCGCTTGTTTGAAGATGATGATGGTGATGGGCGCTAAAAAAGAAAACATCACAATGATAGATAGTAAGGGTGTTGTTCATACTCAGCGTAATGATTTAAATACAGAAAAATCTGAATTTGCTAAGAATACCACAATGCGTACCACTATGGAGGCAATGGAAGGAGCTGACTTGTTCTTAGGCGTATCGGGGCCTGGTTTATTGACGCAAGAAATGGTTAAAAAGATGGCGTCACATCCTATTATTTTTGCATTAGCAAATCCTACGCCAGAGATAATGCCAGAAGATGCTCGTGAAGCATCTCCAGATGCTTTGATTGCCACTGGCCGCTCTGATTATCCAAATCAAGTGAACAATGTGTTATGTTTCCCATTTATATTTCGAGGGGCATTGGATGCAGGTGCAACAACAATTAATGATGAAATGAAGGTGGCATGTGTAGAAGCAATCGCTGGCCTTGCTCGTGAACCAGCGAGTGCTGAATTGGGTGCAGCATACCAAGGAGAACGATTAACATTCGGTCCAGAATATCTAATTCCAAAACCGTTTGATCCACGTTTATTACCAACAATAGCGTTAGCGGTTGCTAAGGCTGCAATTGAGAGTGGTGTTGCAAAAAACAAGTTAGATCTAGACGCTTACCATACTCAATTACAAACACAGGTTTACCGCTCTGCCATTACAATGCGTCCTATTTTTGAAGCAGCAAAAACTGATAACCGGCGCGTCGTTTTTTCAGAAGGAGAAGAAACAAAAGTTCTTCGAACTGTTCAGGCAATGTCAGAAGAATTATCAGGTTCAGCAATATTAATTGGTCGCCCAAGCGTTATTGAAGCTCGAATTGAACGTGAAGGGCTGTCCATTAAAGCAGGCGTAGATTTTGAACTTGTTAATCCAGAAAGCGATGCACGATATCGCGATTATTGGCAGTCATATCATGAAATAATGGCGCGCAAAAGTGTTACACCTGATTTGGCTAAAGCTATTTTGCGTACTAATACGACCGCTATTGCTGCAGTTATGGTTCATAGGGGTGAAGCAGATAGCATGATTTGTGGTGTCTTTGGCCAGTACCAATGGCATTTAAATTATATTAAACAAGTTTTAGCCAATAAAGATTTTAATCCAGTTGGAGCGCTCTCCTTAGTGATTTTGGACCAAGGCCCATTATTTATTGCAGATACCCATGTAAATATTGAGCCAACAGCGCAACAGATTACAGATACTATGATTGCCGCTGCACGCCATACGCGTCGTTTTGGGATTGAGCCTAAAATTGCATTATGTTCGAGTTCACAGTTTGGAAATGCGGATTCCCATTCTGGGCGTGTTACACGTGAAGCGTTGTCTATACTGGACGCCCAAGAAGTAGACTTTGAATATGAAGGTGAGATGCATACTGATGCAGCTTTAGACGAAAGTTTGCGTGAGACTATGATGCCGGGTAATCGCTTAAAAGGTAAAGCTAATATCTTGGTTTACGCAAATTCAGATGCTGCTGGTGCAACTCGTAACATTTTAAAATCAGTTGCGGGCGGCCTAGAGGTTGGACCGATTCTAATGGGAATGGGAAATCGTGCGCATATAGTAACACCAGGGGTTACAGTGCGTGGCCTATTAAATATTGCCGCACTGGCTAGCTCGCCAGTATCAAGTTACGGTTAGTTTAAAAAGATTTTTAGATGATAGTCCAAGCTTTTTCGAACCAATGTTCTTCTAAGTTTAGGCCACCTCCAATTCTATCAATGGCGGCAAACAAACCTGGCGCATGTAGTGGACATAAAACGCCGTGCCAAATATTTTTGTGAAAATTGATAGCTTGCCCAGGTCCACTTAAAAATGCAATCGGGGTACCTGGTTTACCTTTTTTATCCTTAGCAACAATTATAAGAAATGGATTTTGGTGCATTGGAATAAAAGCTTGGCTTCCATTTGGGTGACGTTCCATCATTTCCAACATGAAGGGTAAGCTGCGAGCTGTAGCATTAAATAGGCTGATACCTGCTTGCCCGGTACTAAAGTCCATATTTGCTAAATCATGATGCCGACCACACATGCCCTGGTTAATTATGTTATCTGGCTTGCCTGTTACTTCTAATACATCGCCAAAAATTGCAAATTCGTTTTGTATTAGTGGGCGTGTAGTAATTGTGCGTATCATGGCAATAAGTCTATTAAACGAAATTTAGCAATTAGCTCGACTTGGTGGCATGCTTCTAAGAACTCAGTGGCCTGGTCATTATTTATGCGCCGTGTGAATGCATCAAGAATACTTGCTTTGGTGTGATCCCTTACAGCAATGATAAATGGGAAGCCGTGTTTTTTAACATATTCATTGTTCATGATAGTAAATGTTTTACGTTCATTGTCGGTCAAGTTGTTCATCCCAGCCGACGCTTGTTCTGAAGCGCTTTTTGTTGTTAAGCCATTTTCTAGTGCTAATTTACCAGCTAAATCAGGGTGTGCAGTTAGAACGCCTAAGCGCTGCTTTTGTGATGCTGAACGAAAAACGCGAGATAGAGCATTATGTAAACCAATGGCTGTATCATGTGAATAGCCTAATTCTAAATCAAATGCTGCATCAGCAATCCATGCTGAATGTTCAAAAATACCACCATATTTTTCAATAAACATAGCCCGATTCATTTCACTAGGCCGCTCATAACGTTTATGAGGGTGTGTCTTAGCCCAATGATCAGCAATTTGCTCTCGCGTAGCTAACCAAACACCTTCATGCCCTTTTACAAACTCTAAAAATTTACGAATGGATTCAATACGCCCTGGCCGCCCGACGAGGCGGCAATGTAGTCCAATTGACATCATTTTAGGCACGCCATTTAAGCCTTCGTTATACAAGGCTGTAAAACTATCTTTGAGATAATCTAAAAACTGTGTTCCAGAATTAAAGCCTTGTGGAGTTGCAAAACGCATATCGTTTGCATCTAATGTATATGGAATCATTAGTTGATCATTACCTTCAACTTCTATCCAATAAGGTAGATCATCAGCATATGTATCAGAAACATATGAAAAGGCGCCAGTCTCAGAAGCAAGGCGGATGGTATTCTTAGAAGAGCGTCCAGTATACCAGCCACGTGGTGCAGTACCTGTTACTTCGGTGTGTAGTCGAATTGCTTCTACCATATCTGCAGCTTCTTCTGCTGGTTTAATATTTTTATAATCTATCCACTTTAGGCCATGGCTTGCGATTTCCCAGCCGGCTGTCGTCATTGCATGGACTTGATTTGGAGAGCGAGCTAATGCAGAAGCAACACCATAAACCGTTACAGGTATATTTTTTAATAATTCGTGTAAGCGCCAGAAACCAGCACGCGCACCATATTCATAAATAGATTCCATGTTTGCATGGCGTTGATTTGGCCATGCTTCGGCACCTACAATTTCTGATAAAAATGCCTCCGATGCAGAATCTCCATGTAGGATGTTATTTTCCCCACCCTCTTCGTAATTCACTACAATTTGTAATGCAATTTTGGCATTATTTGGCCACTGGGCAATGGGTGGAGTACTTCCATGACCATGCATATCTCGCGGGTAGCGTTTCATACTTAAAGATCTCCTATTTAGGAATTATAATAAACTATTTAATAAAAATTTGTATCAAATAATATTTGAAGGAGTATTACTTAATTAACTCTTCCATATTGTAAAAACCACATTAAAAATAGATTTTAAACGGAGATAAATCTTATGGTTGGATATTTAACTACACATGTTTTGGATACTGCACGCGGATGCCCTGCAGAAGGTTTAGAAATAGAGCTCTTCCGAATCGTGGATAATAAATCAGAACTTTTACGAAAAGTTGTAACAAATGCTGATGGTAGGACAAACGAACAGATACTAAATGTTTCAGAGTTTCAAATAGGTGAATATGAATTAGTATTTCATTGTGGTGAATATATTTCACACTACAATAAAGTTTCAGATGGGATACAGTTTTTGAATATTGTTCCACTAAGGTTTGGTATGTCTGAAGATGTCCATTATCACGTACCATTACTGTTATCCCCATTTGGCTATTCTACATATCGTGGAAGCTAATTAACGTTTTGGATAAGCTCCAGAAATTGCGTGATTAATACGCTCAATCATGAATTCCATAAACAAACGTGCCTTGGGATCTTGATGGCGTCTATGGGTATAAAGGCATGCCATTTGAACATATGAAGGTTTTGTCTTTTCCGCCACTATTACTAATTTCCCACTTTGAAGGTGTTCATAAACCTCAAAAATGGGTTTCATTGCAATACCTGCACCTGATAATGCCCAGTCAGTTAATACATCTCCATCATCGCTTTCTAGGCGCCCTTTTACGTCAAATTTTCGAGGGCCATCAGGTGTGTCTAATTCCCATTGGAATTCAGTAGCTCCAGGAAATCGTAACATCAAACAGTTATGTTTGCCGCGTTGTAGTTCGAAGCCATCATGTGGATGGCCGTGTTCAGAAATGTACTCTGGACTAGCGCATAAAATACGTGGGCAATCTGCTATCTTACGAATTCTAAGATTTGAGTCAGTGGGATGTCCTAAAAAAAATGCAATATCTAAACCTTCAGCTGTTAAATCCACTTTGCGATCACTTAATCGCAATCGAATATCAACTAATGGATACTGCTTTGTAAATCCTGGAGAGTTTGGAGCAATTAAACTTCGCCCAACACCTAAGGGTGCAGCAACATGTAATACACCACGAGGATTGTCGGTAACATCACCAATATCGGCTTCAGCACTTTCAACTGATTCTAAGATTGCGCAAGCGCCACGATAAAAAAGCCTACCTTGTTCTGTTGGTGCCAAGCTACGTGTTGTGCGTTGAAATAATCTAACGCCTAAATGGGATTCTAGTTGAGAGATTCGTGCAGATGCAACAGCTGGCGATATTCGTTGGTCTCTAGCAGCAGCTGACATGCTGCCTAATTCATAGATGCGCGTAAACGTACGTATATTTTCGAAATAGGACATTGTTGTCTTTTTTTTGATACTCTTTTATTAATAACAAACCTAGCAAGGTAATGATAGCCCATATAAGAACGTAAATAATTGAAAGGATAAACTGATGAACGACTTAGCAATTATGTGGGAATGGATTGCTTTTGCTGTCCGTTGGCTTCACGTTATTACAGCGATTGCTTGGATTGGTTCATCTTTCTATTTTATAGCTTTAGATTTAGGCTTAAAAAAAGTACCACATTTACCTGTAGGAGCGCATGGAGAAGAATGGCAAGTTCATGGTGGTGGATTTTATCATATCCAGAAATACTTGATTGCTCCTAAAAATATGCCTGACCATTTAGTTTGGTTTAAGTGGGAGAGCTATGCTACGTGGCTATCGGGAGCAGCCATGCTTATGATAGTTTATTGGCTTGGTGCAGAATTGTATTTAATTGATCCAGCCAAAGCTGATTTGTCTACTTGGCAGGCAATTGGAATTTCAGCGGGCTCTTTAGCTGTTGGTTGGATTTTATATGACTTTCTTTGTAAGTCAAAGCTAGGCAATAATCCAACAGGTTTGATGTTAGTATTATTTATAATACTGATTGCTATGTCTTGGGGCTATAATCAAATTTTTACAGGCCGTGCTGCCATGCTGCACCTTGGTGCATTTACAGCAACAATCATGACAGCAAATGTATTTTTTATTATTATGCCAAATCAACGCATTGTTGTAAAAGACCTTCAAGAAGGCAAAATACCTGACCCAAAATATGGTAAAATTGCGAAATTACGAAGTACACACAATAATTATTTAACCTTACCAGTTTTATTTTTAATGTTATCCAATCACTATCCTTTAGCATTTGCTACTGAATATAGTTGGATTATTGCTTCACTGGTATTTTTAACAGGTGTAACGATACGCCACTATTTTAATACAATGCACGCTACGGGCAAAGGTCCAACATGGACATGGATGGCAACAATTATATTATTTTTGATTATTGCGGCGCTTTCAACCGCGTCTTCATGGGATGGTGATTATGATAGTTTAGAAAAACAATCTTTAACAAAATTTGAAAAAAAGTTTACCTCTGCAAGTGGCTTTAGCGATGTTCATGATATAGTTCTTGGTCGGTGTTCTATGTGCCATTCACGTGAGCCAGTTTGGGATGGTATGCTGCGGGCGCCTAAAGGTTTTGTATTTGAAACACCAAAGGATGTAGCACGTGCAGCAAAAGAAATTTATTTGCAAGCAGGTGTCTCGCACGCCATGCCGCCTGCAAACATAACTGATATTTCCAAAGAAGATCGAATAAAGATTGTCCAATGGTATCGTGGCGCAACATCAAATAAAATAATTAATTAATTATTCGGTTTAGTTAAGTGTTGTCTTGTTTTAATCAACGTTGTTGAGTTTTCCAATGGGGGTGGTTCCAAGGTTTTACGTTAGATTTAGGTAAAACTTGTTTTCCTAAAATATGATCAGAGGCTTTTTCACCAGCCATAATGGAAGGTCCATTTAAGTTACCATTTGTAATGCGAGGAAAAATAGAACTATCTGCTAGTCTTAATCTACTTACACCAATTACACGACACTCTGGGTCAACCACAGCCATTGGGTCATTGATTGCACCCATCTTACATGTCCCGCAAGGGTGATATGCGCTTTCAATATTTTCGCTTAAAAAAGTATCTAATTCAGCGTCTGTTTCTATAGTTTTGCCTGGTTGGATTTCTTTACCTGCATATTCTTTAAAAGCCTCTTGCTCAAAGATTTCGCGAGTTAATCGAATGCAATTTCTGAAATCTTCCCAGTCTTTGGGTGCGCTCATATAATTAAATAATATCTTTGGAGGGTCCTTAGGATCATTTGATGTTAAAGTTACAGATCCACGTGAATCTGATCGCATTGGGCCAACATGTGCCTGAAAGCCATGGCCTTCAGCCGCTGCTTTGCCATCATAACGCACTGCAATCGGCAAAAAGTGATATTGAATATCTGGATATTCTACACCTGCTTTGGATCGAATGAATGCGGCACTTTCAAACTGGTTTGATGACCCTAAACCAGTTTTTGTAAAAAGCCACTGTGCTCCAATTATTGCTTTGGATATAAAATTCCAATGCCTATACAATGTGATTGGTTTTAAGGATGCTATTTGAAGGTAGATTTCTAAATGATCTTGCAAGTTTTGCCCAACACCTTGGCGGTTAGCTATCACGTCTATTCCATGTTCTTTCAGTTGTTTGGCTGGCCCAATACCTGAAAGCATAAGCAATTTTGGTGAATTTATTGAAGATGCAGATATAATAACTTCACGATTTGCGGATATAGTTTCAGTATTTCCATTACGCTCAATTTCAACTCCAGTGGCTTGACCATTTTCTATTATAATTTTACGAGCAAAAGCGCGTACTATGTTGCAATTTTTCCGTTTTAATGCGGAGTGTAAATATGCATTAGCTGCTGACCAACGGCGACCTTTATAAACTGTTTGCTCCATTGGGCCAAAGCCTTCTTGCTTTTCTCCATTATAATCATTGGTGGTTTCGTAGCCAGCTTGGCACCCAGCATCTACAAATGCTTTGAATAAAGGATTTTTACGAGGCCCACGTGAAATGTGTAAAGGGCCCTTACGACCACGCCAGCTTGGATCACCACCATGCCCGCCGCTACGCCAATTTTCCATTCGCTTAAAATAAGGCAATACATCTGCGTATGACCAGCCGGTAGCTCCAGACTTTTCCCAATAGTCATAATCTTTAGAATGTCCACGCACATAGACCATACCGTTAATAGAGGATGATCCACCTATAACTTTACCGCGCGGCGTCGCAAGCTTACGATTGTTCAAGTGTGGTTCGGGTTCTGATTGAAAGCCCCAGTCGTAAGTCTTCATATTCATTGGATATGATAAAGCTGCAGGCATTTGAATAAGTGGACCCATATCTGAGCCACCGTACTCAATAACTAGTACTGAATTTTTACCATCTTCGGAGAGCCGATATGCCATGGCACAACCTGCTGATCCAGCTCCTATTATTACAAAGTCTGCTTTCATGTTAAGTTATCCTTAATAGGGTGAATCAACTTTTCCCATACGAACATAAACTGTCTTTAATTGACTGAAGTGTTCAATGGCAGCTTTGGAATTTTCACGGCCTACACCTGATCCTTTTACCCCGCCAAAGGGAGCTTCTACAGGAGCATCGTTATATGAATTGATAAAGCAAGTACCTGCTTCTAATTCGTCCACTACACGATGTGCACGTTGAATATTATTTGTAAAAACTCCACCCGCTAAGCCAAGGTCGGTATTGTTGGCGCGAGTTATTACTTCGTCTTCAGTTTCAAATTCAAAAACGGACATCACGGGGCCAAAAATTTCTTCCTTAGCTATAGTCATGTCATCAGTAACATTTGAAAATACTGTTGGCTCAATGAACCATCCGTCACCTTTTATAGCGTTGCCACCACAGATTAAAGTGGCACCTTCAGCTTTACCTTGTTCAATGAAACCTATGACGATATCGCGCTGCCGTTCAGAAATCATAGGACCAAACTGTGTTTCCTCATTCATTGGGTCGCCTACTTTAATTTTAGCGGCTCGTTCTAAAAAACGTTTTAAAAATGCATCTTTAATACCCTTTTGTACAAATACTCGAGTTCCATTTGAGCAAACTTGGCCTGTTGAGTACATGTTTGCCAGCATTGCACCTCCAACTGCGTTTTCTATATCTGCATCATCAAAAATGATTAATGGAGATTTCCCACCTAACTCCATGGTTACATGTTTCATTCCTGCGGCTGCCGCTGCATAAACTTTTTTTCCTGTCTCAGCAGAACCGGTTAATGATACTTTGTTCACACGAGTGTCAGCCACCAGTGTAGCGCCTACATCACTATACCCTTGCACAACATTAAAAATACCTGGTGGTGCGCCTGCCTCAACAAGAATTTCAGCTACTTTTAAAGCGCATAATGGGGTCATCTCTGATGGTTTGAAAATCATCGAATTACCACATGCCAAAGCGGGCGCGCTTTTCCAGCAAGCTATTTGTGTTGGATAATTCCATGCGCCAATACCAATGCAAACACCTAAAGGAATTCTCTTAGTATACACCCAGTCTTCCCCTAACGGAATGTGCTCCCCCGTAACAGCACCTGCTAATCCCCCAAAATACTCTAAGGCGTCTGCACCTGAAGTGGCGTCTACGCATAAGGTCTCTTGTAGTGGTTTTCCAGTGTCGTATGTTTCAAGAATAGATAATTCACGATTGCGTTTACGGATAATATCAGAGGCCCGGCGTAACACGCGCCCACGCTCAGTTCCAGATAATTTTCCCCACGATTTTTGTGCTGATTTAGCTGCACTTAACGCAATCTCAATTATTTCAGGAGTTGCAGAATAGATTTTAGCTACAATTTCACCTGTTGCTGGATAAATACATTCAATGATTTTACCATCGGTATCTTCTACATACTCACCGTTAATAAAATGGCTGGCTATAGGCTGGCATTTGTATGGCATGTTTTATGTCTCCAAAGTTGGCATTATATGAATCTATTTATGGATTTATTTATTACGAGGGAAGCGGGTTTCATTTTCCAGATTGTCCAAATTCATGTGGTTTCGCATATAGCGTTCAGATGCATCTTGAAGTGGCTGATAATCCCAAGGAAAATAATTACCATTACGTAGTGCTGCGTAAACAATCGAACGTCGAGCTTGGCTTTCTCGTACATTTTCATCAAATTTTTCTAAATCCCAACGAGCTTTAGACTTTGCTTGGAGTTGACTTAAGGTTCCTTGATGTTTTGGCTCATTAGCTAAATTAATTAATTCGTGTGGGTCGTCATGAAGGTTGAAAAGCTGATCTGGATCTAGCGTGCACCGATTATACTTCCAAGGCCCATAACGCAAAGATACCATTGGTGCATATGATCCCTCAGCAGCGTATTCCATTGCAACAGGACTTGTTCTTTCACCGCCTTGGCCTAGATGAACTAGGCTTTCGCCTTCACACCATGGGGCAATTTCTTCTATTGATACGCCTGCTAAATCACATAATGTAGGTGTTAGGTCAATATTTGAGACTGGACTGGTTATTAAAATGGAAGCCATGTTGGTTGAGCTAATCATCAAAGGAACTCGTGCAGAACCTTCAAAGAAAGACATCTTAAACCATAAGCCACGCTCGCCTAACATATCTCCATGATCAGATAAGAATAAAATTACAGCTTCTTGATCAGTAGCTTCTAATGCATGCATTACTTCACCAATTTTATCGTCCAAATAACTAATATTTGCAAAATATGCACGCCTAGATCTTTTTATATCCTCATCAGAAATATCAAAATCTCGCCAGTTATTAGCATCAAAAATACGCTTTGAATGGCTGTCGTGTTTATCATAATCCATTTTAGGAACCGTTGGCATCAAGTGTTCGCAATTATCGTATAAATCCCAATATTTTTTTCGCGCTACGTATGGATCATGAGGATGAGTGAAGCTTACTGTTAGGCACCATGGGCGGTTATCTTTTTCCCTTGCAAGATCATAAACTTTGCGAGTGGCAGTATAAGCCACTTCGTCATCATACTCCATTTGATTAGAAATTTCAGCAACACCTGCCCCTGTGACTGATCCCATATTATGATACCACCAATCTATGCGTTCACCGGGTTTACGATAATCCGGTGTCCAGCCAAAATCAGCAGGATATATGTCTGTTGTTAAGCGCTCTTCAAAACCATGCATTTGGTCGGGACCAACAAAATGCATTTTTCCAGATAGGCAAGTTTGATATCCAGCGCGCCTTAAATGATGTGCATATGTGGGAATATCCGAAGCAAATTCAGCAGCATTATCGTATACGCGTGATTTTGATGGTAATAACCCAGACATAAATGAGGCTCTTCCTGGAGCACAGAGTGGTGATGCTGTATAACAGTTTTGAAAGCGTGTTGATTTTGCTGCTAGCTTTTTTAAATTTGGTGCATGCAACCAGTCTGCAGGCCCGTCGGGGAAAAGGGTTCCATTTAATTGGTCAACCATAAAAATTAATAGATTAGGTTTTGACATTGGAATGCTTCCGTTTAAGTGCTTTGTAACTGTAGGCATAATATTCATTAGGTAAATATAAAGCCTAGCTTTAAAAAGTGATGCATAATTATTTTATTAAAGTGGCTGTTGCATATGATCCGCCTGAAAAAACCAAACCTTCCCGTTTGCTATCTTCAAAAGTCAAAACTTCCCCCAATACGATCCAATGATCACCACCATCATGAACAGCATATTTCTTACAGTCAAACCGACTAGTGCAATCTGAGATTAGGGGAACGTTATTTTTATTTATTATGTGAGGTGTATTTTCAAATTTATTGGCTCCTGATGTTGCAAAGCGATTAGATATTTCTATCTGATTTGAAGAAAGTACGTTGACTGAAAAGTATGGTGCATCTTTAAAAGTATGAGCTGATTTTGCATTTTTACTGACACTCCATAGGATTAGAGGTGGGGACATTGAAACAGAATTAAAACTAGATGCAGTCATACCAACCGATTCCCCATCACCATCTTTGGTAGTTACAACTGTAACTCCTGTGGCAAAAGTAGAAAGAGCCTCACGAAATTTCTTGGCGTCCAAAAACATACTATACCTTGCAAATTAGATATTCTATATTCTAGCATGAAACGAAGACCATGCAGCGAAAATTTTGATAATTAAAAAACTTAAAATTAAATAATAAGTTTTTTACTTGGATAATTGTATAAATTTACATCTATGTAACCGTAGATGTGAGGTATTCATAATTAATCACCACTTTGCCAAGCTTTTAGATTGGAAAAGTGGTGAGCCGGTCGGGATCCGAACCCGAGACCTACTGATTAAAAGTCAGTTGCTCTACCAACTGAGCTACCGGCCCACTGTGGCGCGTATTAGGATGCTGGCACGAAAGGGTCAAGTCCTATTCTTCTTAATTTCAGACCTATCTGGAATGATTGTTTCGGTTGGGCTATATCATCCACATGAGAAAAACACTTTTATACTCAAACGGACTACCGTTTTTGAAAATGCATGGGCTTGGTAATGATTTTGTAATCATTGATGCAAGGCATGCAGAATCACCTGTGACTACAAAAATGGCCTTTGCAATTGGTGGAAGGCACTTTGGAGTGGGTTGCGACCAATTAGTCGTAATGACTAAATCAGATGGTGCAAATGTTGATGTAACGTTTTGGAATTCAGATGGAACTTTATCAGATGCATGTGGTAACGCCAGTCGATGTATTGCACGGCTAGTTATGGCTGAAATTGATGAGCGTGAGATTACAATACGCACTGGAAGTGGATTACTGGCAGCTCAAATGGCTGATGATGGTCTGATAAGTGTTAATATGGGCCAACCACAATTAGTATGGAATAAGGTGCCATTGAAAAAAAATGTTGATCTAATAGCGCTGCCTATTGAGGGTGAGCCTGGGGCAGTGGGAATGGGTAATCCACATTGTGTTTTTGTGGTTGATAATGTTGATTCGATTAATTTAATTGAATGGGGGTCTAAAATTGAGACTCACGAATTATTTCCAGAACATACTAATGTTGAGTTTATTCAAATAATTAATAAAAAAACTATTCGCCAACGTACCTTTGAGCGTGGAGCTGGTGTAACTTTGGCTTGTGGATCTGGTGCATGTGCGGTGGCTGTTGTGGCTCATCGTAAAGGTTTAACTGATCGTAAGGTTGAGATACAGTTGGACGGTGGTTCACTGAAAATTGATTGGCGTGATGATGGGGTTTGGATGAGTGGCCCAACGGCAATTGTTTTTGAGGGTAATTTGAGCCCAGAGTTCTTGGAAAGTGTCAGATGAGTGCACCAAAATTTATGACCCAAGGATGTCGCCTGAATGCATATGAAACTGAAGCGATGAAAGAGCTAGCCCATGCTGCTGGTTTGAATAATGTTGTAGTAGTAAATACTTGTGCAGTGACTGCAGAAGCGGTGAGAAAATCCAAACAAGAAATACGTAAATTGCGCCGGGAAAACCCTAAAGCCCAGATGATTGTTACTGGATGTGCTGCTCAGATTGAGCCGAAAACATTTTCAGAGATGACAGAAGTGGACCTGGTCGTTGGCAACACAGAAAAGATGCAGGCAAATACTTGGAAAAATATATCTAAAAGCCCTGATTTTGTGGGTGTTACTGAAAAA
>Ga0115004_10002887_pt1 | contig 14090 bp, 10 predicted proteins | sample ArcticOcean_MG_C_10_FD_88737 | JGI IMG/M metagenome (GOLD analysis project Ga0115004, IMG submission 88737) | Marine microbial communities from western Arctic Ocean - ArcticOcean_MG_CB11_90 | ecosystem: Environmental > Aquatic > Marine > Oceanic | place: Arctic Ocean: Canada Basin | collected...
GCCAAACCGGTCAAATAATTTTCTCGCACCTGGTTCATGAGGACCAGGCGTTCATTGATGTGCTGACCCATCCGGTTAAAAAGGCGCTGATGACCTATATGCTCGGAGAGGGTCATCGTCTTGCTGTCAGTGATGGCTGGATCAAGTGGCAAACGCCCGATGTCTGGGAGGATGAAGTGACCACCGGTTTTCATACCGATCAGAGTTTGGTCCCAGCACCCTGGCATTGGCAGGTGCCTCACATTGCCAACATGAACTGGACCCTGACTGATTACACCAGGGATGATGGCGCGCTGGCCTATGTTCCCGGTAGTCATCGTGAAGGACGTTTGCCGGAACCCGATGAGGCATTGCCACGAGCGATACCCGTCGAGGCACCCAGAGGTTCCCTGGTCATGTTCAACGGCGCCCTTTGGCATGGTGCCTATCGTAAAAAAACACCAGGACTCCGATTGACGATGCTTGGACAGCACTGCCGACCCTACATGCTCCCTTTCCAGGACTTCAAGGGCAGAATCCCAAACGAAGCCTTCGAGCATAGTGAGGACCCGGAATATCTTCGCAGCCTTATGCGCGAAGATGAGACGCAATTGAGCGTGGGTCCAATGCCTGTGCCACCCATCGCATGAGTGGTGGCCGCAAAAGGGAACAGTGGCCCCCAAGATCAGGAAATTTTTTCAGCAGGACCCGAAGAGGCCTACGAGAGAACCACGCACATTGCTCTGGTCAGTTCGTTCATTGCAAGCCTGTTGGCGGGGCCTGTCGTACCCCTGGACCCTGGAGATGCCAGCGGCACCAATCTCATGGACATTCATCGTCGGGCGTGGAATGAGCGGGCGCTTGCTGCCACCGCGCCCGGTCTCGACGAACGTCTGGCGCCTATCGTGCCCTCGGGAAAGCCGGTTGGGGTTGTCCACCGATGGTTCATCGGCAAGACGCAAATTTGCTGTACGTGGTGATTCGCGGGCAGACATTGGTCTTCGACTGGCACAAGAATGAATTCAGATTCGAGTACAGCTCCTTTTCCAAGCTCGTACCGGATCGAAGGCAGGTACCCCTGCCCGACGAAGCAACCCTGTCAGTACGCCTGGTGGTGGACAAGACACCTATCGAAGTGTTCATCAATGGTGGCGTGATATCCGCGTCGTTTTGTTTTCTCCCCAACGGCTACGAGCATCCATTCGAGATTCACAGCTATCCGACCGAGCAGGTTATCGAGGACTTCGAACTGCACGATCTCGCCTCGATCTGGTCCTGAGTCAAGGGGGGTGAGCCCCACAGAAGTTGGGGGAACTTTGCCCGCGGAGATTTGACTCTTTGGTCAGGGGTTGGGAGTCTCCATACAATGGACGATAGCTCCCCATACCTTCTGAACGATGACGCCATGCAGCGTTTCATCGTCGACGGCTACCTTAAGTTGACTTCAAACCTGCCGCGTGAATATCACACGCGGATGTATGACGAACTTGAGCCGCTGGACGAAACCGGACCACGCGGCCACAACAATCTTCTGCCTTGTGTACCGGAACTACGCAGGATGCTTGAAGAACCAAAGATCGTGGGGGCGCTAACGTCGATACTGGGTCCCAACTATTACCTGCACTTCCATCGACACGATCACGTCAACTATCCGGACGGCGCGCAGCCACTGCACAAGGACAGCGATGATCATTCCCACCGCGCGATGGATGGCCTACGCCGCCGCCATGCTACACGTCACGTTCTTTTGTTTTACTACCCCCAGGACACGCCCATCGCTGCCGGGCCCACGGGAATCGTGCCACGGAGTCAGTATGTGACCCGTCGTGTTGTCGATCGACTTAAAAAAGAGAGCGACCAGCGGCGCGGAGAAATACTGCAGGAGATCAGGGAGGGCATGGATGAGAAGGCGTTCGTCGGTACAGAACGATTCAAACGCTACGCCGAAATGGAGCGAGAATTCACGGTAAGGCATCCAGATCTGGTTGAACAGATCGAGAAGACCAGTGCCCCCTGGGAAGAGGCAAAGATCCCGCTCACTGGGGATGCTGGTACTATAACGCTCGCTCACTTCGACATCGTGCATGGCCGCTATACAGGGAATGTGACCGGCAAACAGCGGCATATGGTGAAATTCCTGTTCACCCGCAACGAAGAGCCGAGGGCACCGAGTTGGCGGCACACCTCCCCCGAATGGCGCGGTCCCAAGGACGACACCCAGTCGCCGATCTGGCGACATATCTGGTCCTGGCATCTGGGTACGACCGATACATCAAAGACGCGTCGGACGGTCGACGACCTGACCACTGCACTTGTCAGTCCGGACGACGAAACGGCGATTGGGTCGGCCTACGAACTCGGCACAACCTCTGCGGGATTGGATGTGCTGTTCGGTCATTCCTTATTAAATGCGCCTGCCCGGCCAGAAGACACAGGCGACCTCCACCTTCGCGCCATCGCCGCCTACGGCATCGTTCGTGCCGGTGAAGCTGCACTGCCGATGCTACTGTCGCAGATCGAGAACGCGGACGCCGACCAACAGGTAAGGATCGTAGACCTTCTCGGGGATATGGCGACAAAGGCGGCAGATGCTCTGGCAGCAATCACGCCGCTCGCTGCCAGCCCTCATATATCGGTGCGCCGTGCGACCATCGAAGCACTGGGGATGATTACCCAACAGCAGAAGACATTGGACGCCGCGGTCATTGATGCATTCACGCAAGCACTGGGCGACCATGACGCCATCGTTGCGCGCAACGCAACCTTCGCCATCGCTCAGTCGGGCGCCAAAGCCTGCTCGCTCGCCATCATCGATGGGCTTAACGCCAACCTCTTCCACTCACATCATCATGTGCGCGGATGGAGTATCGAGGCGTTGCAGCAACTGGATGATCCCAGAGCCTTGAGCCTCGCGTTGCGTCATCTCAGCGCCGCGCGCTGGGATCCCGGTATCGGAGGTTGAAATCAGGGGACATGAGTTGCGAAGACCGAGTCGACACACTGGATCAAAACCATGGCGGTTCGAATGATTGACTCTCTGGCAGGAAGGGTTGCGCTTGTGACCGGCGCCGGTATCGGTAGAGCGATCTGCGAGCGCTTATTTCACGATTTTTGGATCAGGCGTATCTAGACCAAACACCCGCCGGCAGATCGTCCCTCCTCGAGGGCACGATTCAAACCACGCTAGCGTATCGGTGAACTGACTTAGCAAGATACCTCGGCATCGAAGAAGGCTATTACTGGTCCAGTAGCGCAAGCCATACCTTCGGGGTCGCCAAGTCCACGGACGACCAGTTGCAGTGCTTTCTGGGTGAGACCTTTCCTGATCATCACTTTATCAGTGGCCAGTTTCTCTCTGGCTTTGCATCTAAAACCATGCAATCCAATGCGGACCTATTCAAGATCGCACAGCTGATTCGGGTAAACCAGGAACTGTCCCACCTGCTGATGGTCACGCCAGGCAGGTTCATATAATGGACAAGTTGAGAAGTCATCCGCAGGGCGGCGCTGTGGTTAAAGGATTGACGACTTTCTGGCGGCCTATGGACACCAGGGATACACCATGGACTTTGTTGAACCACCCCAGTTGGAGAACCCCTCAGGTGTGTTTGTGTCATTACGTGGCATGGTGACCAGCAAGGACTATGACCCCAGTCAGCAGGACGAACGCGCAAAGAAGGTCCGGGACGAAAAGTACGCAGAGGTATCTGTGTTGTTGTCAGGCGCGCCTTACTGGCAGTTCCGGTTTCGCTTGTGGCTGGCAAGGAAGTACAACGACATTCGTGAAGAAGTCGCCTTCCTGTTCGGCTACCGCTGGTCGGTGTTTCGATATGTTGCCTACGAACTGGGTAAGCGAATGGTTGACGCCAGAACGTTCCAGACACCTGGGGACACCTTCTTACTGGTGACCGAGGAACTACGGCGCGCGATTGACGCCCGCAAGACAGGTAAATGCCTGCCAGCACTCGGCGAGTTGGCGGCGCAACGACGCGAACTCAGGGAAGCACGAAAGCGTCATCACCCACCCAGAACCGTGCCGAACGAGGCCAGGGAAGATCCTAGCGTCGCGTTCAAAGAAACCCAGATTCTGAACGACGACTCAAGCAACCAGATGCGTGGATTTGCAGTCAGTTCCGGGCGTATCACCGCAAAGGCGAGCGTTATCCTCGGCCCGACTGATTTCGACAAGATGGAAAACGGCTCGATTCTCGTTTCGCCCATGACGACCCCAGCCTGAACCCAGCTTTTTGCCAGTGCCGTCGGGCTTGTTACCGACATGGGAAGTATTCTTGCGCATGGCTCAATCGTCGCAAGAGAGCATGGCATCCCCGCGGTACTGGGCGTTGGAAACGGCACCAAGCGGATCAGGCATGGCCAGATGCTCATAATTGATGGTGATGCGGTGATTGTGGTGATCCATGAAGAAACTGATGAATCAATCCCGGCATCTGCAGACGCCTGAACGGTGAGCCGGTTCCATCAATAGGGGCGTGGCGGATGAGCGCGCTATGCCGCGCCCTCAAGATCACATCCGAATACGAGGATGTTGCCATCGAGATCTTCAACTTCGAAATCCCTCATCCCGTAAGGCGAGTCTTCAATGGGTCGCCTGATCGATGCGCCGCTTTGCTTGATCAGATGAAAATAGTCGTCGACCTTATCGCAGAAGAAGTAAACGTGGCCTGAACCCGGTGACTTCGGATTGCCGCTGGATAAGTGCAGGCTAGCGTCACCTGTTTTAACCCCTGCGTACTCTCCGAACTCAAACTCGATAGTGAATTCCAGCACATCCCGGTAAAAAGCAAGCGCGGCCTGGAAGTCAGAAACACTCAACACTGCAGAAGACCCTGTTGCGTTCATTCGCACCTCTTAGTCGGCATAACAACACAGCGTTATTCCCTGTGGCGGCCCATGGGCCGTCGGCTCGATTCAGGCAGTATCTCATTTGGTCAGTCATAAAAACATCGCATCCTGTGATCAACCGGCGCAATATTTCACCTCTGCAGGTGATCTTCACCCAATCTTAAGTCCACTCAATCGCGACCTTACCGGAACAAGACCAGATCTGCTTACGCCGACCCCGCAGGGTGGGTGAACTCCCCCGGACAAACGATTGACTGCTGTCCATACTGGGTCGAAAATCACTTCGACCTGATCACCCTCACAGTGCCAACGGTTGCACAGAAGACCTGACCCGCCATGACGGTGACAAATCAATTCGACATGCGATTTCTTATCTGCAGGCGCATCGTTGGGATGATCGAGAATAGTACGATCATTGAACGGAGTCATTTTTCTATGAAACCATGCTTTCTTTTTTCGCTGCTGTTTGCCGCCGTCGGTGTGTTCGCGCAACAACCGAACGTTATCCTGGTCATGGCTGATGACATGGGTTGGGCGCAAACTGGCTACTATGGTTATCCCATCCTAAAAACCCCAAACCTGGATGACATGGCCAGCAGTGGACTTCGAATGGACCGGTTTTATGCCGGCGCGCCGAGTTGCACACCCACCAGGGCGTCGGTGCTCACGGGCCGGACCAACGATCGCACCGGTGCGTTTCGCGTTGGACATTCCATCAACAAGCAGGAAAAGATGCTCTCGACAGCGTTCAGGGACGCAGGCTATGCAACAGCCCACTTTGGCAAGTGGCACCTCAATCAGGGTGGTGAAGGAGAACATCCCCTTCCTACCGATGACCCCCATCACCCAGGTCAACTGGGATTTGACTATTGGCTTAGCGCAACCAGTGGGTTCGATCGAGGTGAATTCGAATTGAGTCGCAACGGTAAGCGCGAGCAGTTTCACGGTGATGGCTCAGAAGTGATCGTAGCCGAGGCCGTAGAATACATCGGCAGGCAGGCTGCGCAGAAAAAGCCCGTATTTGTGGTCATCTGGTACTCAGCGCCCCATGGTCCATGGACTGCATCTGAAGAGGATATCAAGCCATACCTGGACAAGGTGGATCGAACCTCGGCACACATGCTTGGCGAAATTGTGGCAATCGACCGTTCGATCGGTCACTTGAGGCAGAGCCTTAAGGATCTCGGCATCGCAAACAATACGCTTGTCTGGTTCACCAGTGATAATGGCGGTTCGCCAAATACTGATGTCCTGATACGGGAATCTCCGACAGGGGAACGAGAATTCATCTATCCGTCAAACTGTAGCGATGACCTTGATCCGAACCTGACACATGACGAAGCCATGAGTATTCATGGCTGCCTCAGAGGCGTGGATCCAGATAGTACGGGCCATTTGCGTGGGTTCAAGAAAGATTTTTACGAGGGCGGACTTCGCGAACCAACCATTGTCGAGTGGCCCGCAGGCATAAAACCCCGGGTATCAAATTTCCCATCAGGCACGGTTGATATGTTTCCGACGCTGATCGATATCGCAGGGCTCAGTCCGGATTCCATCAACAAGGTACATGATGGCATCTCTCTTGCTGAAGCCTTCAAGGCAGAACCAGCACGACGCGATCAACCGATGGGATTTCGGGCCAGCGGTGGCTGGATGTGGTTGGATAACGATTGGAAGATCGTCCAGAACGGCGATTACTCGAAAGCAGACAACCGCCACCCTATTGAGTTGTACAACATTATCGGGGATCCGAGTGAGCAGCAGAATCTGATCGACCTCTATCCGGATATCGCCGCTCGACTGTACGAGCAATTCGCACGATGGAGTCTCTCTGTGAGTCGGAGCGCATTGGGCACTGACTATCCTGAAGGCAGAGTTCTTCCTACAGGCCGCGATCCTGATCCCGACATCGACAGGCGCAGAGCCCAGCGAATAAAGGAATGGGCGGAGGAAGTGCGCGCCGCGGAAGCGCGTGAATAGGCCATTCGGGAAGCCTTCGTGGAATAGTCTAAAAAAAGGAAAGGCTTAAGGCTAATTGGGTGAAGTATTGTGGCGTCTCTCTAGACTCAGCCGGGCAAAAAGTTATCCTTACTCACATTAAACTTAGCGAAAGGATCCACTGTGGACAGAACCGAACGACACGCCATTGAACATGAGTGCACAAAACTGATCAACCGGTTCTACTATCTGTTCAATCAGGACATGTCACTTGTGGCCGATATGTTCACAGACGATGGTGTATTGATGCTTGGTCGCTGGCAAGTGGGGCCGGGCCCAGAGTCAATGAAAGAGCCCCTGCACAGGGGCAGCAAGAACATGCTGGAAGGTGTTGAGGTGGTCCTGAATACTGTCAGTAATGTTGTCGTCGACGTCATTGATGAAAGTTCAGCGACGGGTATGTCCTGCGATACGTTCTGGGAACACGGATATTACGACGGCGACCTGCAGGGTACGCCAGCGCCCATTAACGCTCCAATCGGCATCAATACATGGCATGACGAGTTTCGTTGCGTCGCGGGAGAGTGGAAGTTTTCCAAGCGCCAGATGAAGGCGGTGTTCAACAACAAGGTCTGGAAACTGCAGAAAATCCGACGCTGACGCGGACCACGCCAGAGGTAGGGATGGTAGACGATACGATTGCTACCACCCTTATCGGCCCCTTATATGCATTAATCCAGGCATGCCCACTACCGATGCTGACATCAGGGATTTCTGCCTCGGCTATCGTCTATCGGCTATCGTCTAAAAGTTGATAGCACCACCACAGACGGAAATCGTCTGTCCTGTCACATAGTCGCCACGGTCCGTGACGAAAAACTCCCTGACCTTGGCAATGTCGTCGGGCTCAGCAAGTCGGCCCAAAGGCACCTTTAGCTGCTTCCTGACGTCGTCGATGCCGTTAAAGGACTGCTGCATTAACCGTTCGGTCCCGACATAGGCCGGCGAGCGTGCGTTAACGGTAATGTTGTAGCGCCCCAACTCCTGTGCCAGGTATTGCGTCCAGCTAATCACCCCCGCCTTGGCGACGCCATAGGATCCATAATTGCCATTGTGCTGAGCGCGCATACCCGCCTGGGATGACGTGTTGACGATACGTCCGTAATTCTTCGGCTTCATGTGTACCGCGGCCGCCTGGCCGCAGTAGATCGTACCCATCAGGTTACGATCGATGGTGTTCCTGATGTCCTCATCAGACACCGTTGCCGCGTAGCTCTCCGTGGCCTTACCGGTCATTCTCGCATAGGCATCAGCCGCGTAACCCGCACTGCGTTCATCACGCATCAGGACGTGTTCGATGGCGCCCTGAAACTTGCTGATACCTTCATGCAGGGGCAAAGTCTGCCCTCCGGGCACACCAAATACCTTATCCACTCCGTTTTCCAGCAGCAGTGCCGCCAGACGATCACCGAATTTTATAGATTCCCCTTGGGATTTAGTTTGCTAATTTTGCGAAAAGTGTCGAGTTATACAGCAGTAACGATGAGACAGATGTTACCGCCGCTACCAAATTAGTTCATCCACCGGCGAAATGGAAAGTGTAGATTGTTCCCCCATTTTCCAACCACCTTTACCGCTTGCGGTTCCACCCGTGGTGGCCTGACACCACCGCGGTCTTCGTCGACTAGTGCCCCAGCAACTTTTTGAACCGCGCTTTCTGCTGGTCATCCATCTCGGAAAACACCGGCACACCCCAGTCTGACTCAGGGAAGCCTTCCAGTTCCCGTGAGCGGAGCAAACGCCATCGATTGTCCGGATTGCTTGCCAATGCCTCCCCGATACCCACAGGCCATATGGGACAGTCCTTTCGTTCGTGCTCTACCGAGCCACAAGCTCTGCAGGGCTTTGCGTCTTCATTCACCTTGAGCCTGGATTCCAGCGCCCATTTACCATCACCTATACCAACTTCCTTCAGCGCTCGGCGCAGGCTAACCTGCGCTTCTTCGCGCTCTTCATGGCCAATTCGGTTGAACGGCAGGTATGAGGAGTGGGCAATCAGTGCCCACTCGACCGCGACATGGAAACCCGGCAGCGCCAGGCATTCGTCAGGAATATAAGGGCCACCGCTGAGCTTACCGTCGTGGATCATCAGGTGGTATCCGGCAACCTCTCGACCGCCCATCAATCGCTCCGGCGTCTGCTTATACTCTTCGCTAAAACCCCACTCGAACTTGCTGAGATCGAGACTGGCATCGCTAATGAGTTTCACGCCAAGCTGCGATGCAAACTCACACCATTTGAGACAGCCGAATTCCCATTTTTCAAAGTCGTCAGCCATGTCAGTTCCTCGAATTGTCTCGGGTTAAGCTCATGCCGGTTTTTAGTCCTCCACCGGTGCAGCAGCCTGCAAAGCAACAAACTCACGATACTGTCCACCGGGCCGGAACAGAAGCTCCTGATGCGTACCCTGTTCTTTGATCTTGCCGTCCTCAAGAAACACTATTTTGTCAGCGTTGGCGATAGTCGATAATCGGTGAGCGATAATGACTACCAGCTTGTCCTTGGCGGCCTCGTGTAACGCCTGGACAAGATAGGCCTCGGTCTCAGGATCCAGTGCTGAGGTGGGTTCATCCAGAATCAGCACACTGGCCGGTTTCAGCAAACCCCGGGCGATAGCAATGCGCTGCTTCTGGCCTACCGAGAGCTTACTGGTCACTGTCCCCAGTAATGTCTGGTAGCCATCCGGTAACTTCGACACGAAATCGTGCGCACCGGCAATTCGAGCGACCCGTTCAACTTCCTCTGCGGAAGCGTCCGGATTACCGTAGCGAATATTGTCGATAATGGAGTCTGAGAACAATTGTGTTTCCTGAAACACATAAGACACCTGACGGCGCAGGCTACTAAGCGCAATGTCGTCAATATCAACGCCATCCACCTTGATTGTGCCCTTGGTGGGATTCTGGAAGCCGGGAATCATGTAAGCCAGGCTGGTCTTTCCGGCACCGGTTGGGCCAACCAGGGCAGTGATCTCGCCAACATTAAACGACATACTGATATCGTTGAGCGCCTGACGACCGTCCGGGTACGTTAGTTCGACATGCTCAAGGGTTATAGCCTCTGATACCTGATCCAGCGCCTGGCCGTGCCGGTCGATCTCACTGGGCAAATCCATCAGGAAAAACACGCGCCTGATACCTGGAATATCTCCCTGAATCCGAATCCACACGTAAGGAACGGCTGTTAACGCGCCAGACAACCAGGCGTAATAATACAGCAGTACGCCATAATCGCCGGGTGTCAGCACGCCCTCAATAACCCGTTGACTGATCAGGTAAAATGCAACCAGCCCAAGCAGGCCCCTTGCCATGCCGTTGGCCATGCCATAGAAAACACCAACGAGGACTTCAGCACGGAATCGTTTGAATGATTCATTGCTGTGTTTACTGAATCGCTCCCGCTCACGTTTATTGCCGCCCAGGCTCTGCACCGCCAGAACATTGCTCATACCTTCTTCGATATTGCCTGTGGTGATCGACCCAGACGCACGACTCGCCTGGCTGCGGCGACGGATCAACCGGGGAAACGGCAACATCACGATTATCTGTAATGGTAGAATACAGGCAGCCAGCCAGATCAGTTCCGGCGCCTCGCCATAGTTAAACGACATCACCGTGAGAATAACGAATGCGGTTGCGATAGCCAGAACGGGCGACATAATCGTCTGGAAAAAAACATTCTGAATGGCCGTTGTGTCATACATCACGCGATACAAACTGTCACCGATTCGCTGATCGTTCAGAAGCGATACCGGCAGGTTCTGAATACGCTCGAATAACTGGCTGCGCAGCAGGTGGTTCAACGACTGGGTTAACCTGATCTGCAGGCGAAATTCTGCAAAGCCAATGATGCCAGCAAACTTACTGAACGCCATGTTGGCTTCATTCTCGCTCTTGGTGGCCGTATCGTGCCCCTCTGCCAGCATCGCATCGGTCTGATCCATAGCACCACCGGTTGAACCAAAGGCACCAATAGTGACAACCATGAACACACCCAGGACAAGCACCCAGAACATCATCTCCGTTGGTGGCATGCCATCAAGAAAATCCACAAATGGCGAGAAGTATCCGGGAAATGCACTCGGGTCCATCGGCTGTCGCAGGACAACGTTATCGATAACAATTTTGATCGGCCAGGGCAGAATAAGCGGCGACAGCAGAGACAACCACATGAGAAAAAACTTGGTGGCAAATCGAACTGGAAAATAGCCGATAAACTTTAACGCGCGCCAGACAATCGCCACTGTCTCGCGAAAGTTCAGGTCCGTATGTGAATCCAGGCTACTGGCCTGGGCGTCCAACGCGACTTCATGGGCTTTCAGGGACAACGGCTGATCTTGATGCGATGTAGAATCACTCACGATCATCTGCTCCAACAGGCCGGACGCCAGCCTGCAACATCGCTTCCATTTCAACAAAGCGTCGATAGAGCCCATCTGGAATTTGCATCAGTTCTGAGTGGGTACCGCGCTCTACAATGCGCCCCTGGTCCAGATACAAAATCTGGTCCGCTCTCTGAATCGTTGAAATACGGTGGGTGATCAGAAAAATGGCGCGTTTGTTACTCGCTTCATTGTCTCGATCCTCGCCCCGGCTCCATGCGGAAAGACGAGAAAGCATCTGGTGTTCGGTATTAGCATCCAGGGCCGCGGTCGGTTCATCGAGAATAAGAATCGGCGCATCTTTTACCAGGGCCCTTGCGATGGACAGGCGCTGGCGCTGTCCCGTAGACAGCTTGCCGCCCCGGTCTCCAAGTACAGTGTCGAGTCCATCGGGCAGTCCCCTTATATACTCGTCTGCACAAGCGATCTCAGCCGCCCGGTAGATAGCAGCGTCATCTGCCTCAGGTACCACATAGCGGATATTGTCCCTCACGCTCATCGCGAACAGCACATTCTCCTGCAGCGCGATAGATACGTTCCAGCGCAAGCTCTCCACATCCAGCTGCCGCAGGTCGTTGCCGTCAATAGAAATACTACCGCTGTCCGGATCGTACAGCCGGGTCAGCAGTCCCACCAGGGTACTCTTACCAGACCCCGTTGGGCCCACTATCGCATTGATGGTGCCTGGGTGTACCACCAGATTAATATCATAGAGAATGGCGCGGTCCGACTCGTAGGCGAATCCAACATGGTCGAATACCACATCCCGTGAAAAAGCAGGCATCGGGATTGCATCCGGCGCATTTTTGACGTCTGGCTCGATATCGAGAATCTCGAAGACCCTGTCCAGGCCCATCGCCATGTCCTGGGCCGAGGTCCATTGCCGCATAACACCCCTCACCTGGTTACTGGACTTGAAAAACTCCGTCTGCGCCCATTGGAACGCGGCCAGGTTCCAACGTACGAAGCTCAGTCCAACGAGGCCGATGAGTATTGCGGCAAAAGTCTCGCGGTTATCGCTGGCCCAGATAGCCATAAGAAACTCACCGCCAAGCAGGATTGCAGCGGCCATGGTGAACATGATGATACCGACAACTGCGACAAGAGATCGTACGCGGAAAGCCGCGTTGAACGCATTAACAGAGTCCTGTTCGAAACGCCGTTGTTCACGCGCTTCCATACCATTGGCTTTGATCACCTGTACTGCCCCCAGGACCTCCTGAATTCGGGAAGTGAGGTCTGCGCCGGCCTGCCTCGCAACCAGAGACCGGCTTCTGACACGAGGTGAAAACCAGCTGGCATAGCCAATAGCCAGTATGGCAATGGTTACACCAAGCATACCCAGTATGGGGTCGAGGGCAGCAACAAACACGATGGTAATGGCATACTGGACGACCTGGGTGGATACGGAAATCAGCATGCTGATCACCGCCGTTACCTGTGCGCTGTCCTGGTAGATGCGATAGACCGAGTCGCCGACCCGGTGTTTACTATGGTAGCGCAGCGATAGCTGATGCCATCTTTCGACCAGTGCCAGCCGGAGGCTCTGGTTGATTTGCTGCATAATCCACACGTTGTAGTACGGCATCGCAACCGCTAGCGGGAAGGTGATGAAACCAATCGCTACAACGAAGGTGATATAGGTCCGCTGAAGGTCCTGGCGCTGTACAAGATCCAGCAACTCAATACTGCCCGCTGCCAATTCCGGCTGGCCAACGAAGTTAGCCAGGAATGGAGTCAGCGGCTGGGCCTGCAGGATGGACTGATTCAGCAGGTCGACAGTAAACAGGCCGGCAACCACGCCCATCATTGTGCTCACCCATACCAGTATGTAGTAGTACACCAGGTGGCAGCCGAGACGGACTCGAACCTGCAGTCGACCGTCACTCACCTGGTACTGGAACAGCCACATGCACAGACAACCAAACGTGACCAGGCCAATATGCAGGTTGTCCCGCCAGCCCGTAACCGCGAGCATCGCAAACAGGTTAGCAACAGCAGCCACCACGACGAGCAGGATCAGCGCGGTGAGGAATGAACGACCGCGCAGGAAAATCAGGCTCCAGGACAATACCACCATCGCAGCAACTGCCCAGAACAGCATATCGTGCTGCCAGCTGAGGCTTAACGGTACCCAGCCTGCCATCAGACCCGGCAATGTCAGCGCGGTCACCAGGAAAGGGACGTAATTGTAATTCCACGGCGATGGGGTTTGCGTGCTTACGGTATCGCCGGCTACGCCTGATGACGTACGCCAGTATCCAAGCACCATGGGAATGAGGTACGGCCAGGTCCTGATGAAGATTTTCAGAACATCACCGATGCCGCGCGCATCACTTTCAGCCGCTTGCTGCCGCAATAACTCTTGCTCTGGTATCTGCGACTTACCTTCGCCCCAGATGGGGAGCGCACGGGCTCTGCTGTCCTGGATCACTGGACGACCTTTAATTAAAAACGCTACTCGATTAAACCATGTGATGAGACAAAATAGGTCTGGCAGTGCCTTGAAGTTCACCCATTTGCATCCGGTGGCAGCAGCTGCCATTACTACATTTCAGCTTATACGCTCCTCGTTCCGGTTGAAGCAGTTTCATTCGGCAGAAGGTGTATACCAAATCGGTGAGGTATACGCTCTCTCCTGAGTGATCATCGGGACTTCCTCCGGGAGATCGCTGAGGCCAAAGTATTTCGCGTCGTAGGCTGTCCAGCGAGGCGTTGGTATTTCCAGGACACGCACATAGTAGAAGGCCAGTTCCCGCGCGTCGAAATCCGGGTCGGTCCACACCACGCTCAGTACTGGATCACCGATGCTGTTCGTGTATGAGGCGTCCTTGACGTCCACCGTGGAGCCCACTGCGCTGGCTTTGCC
>Ga0115004_10002890_pt1 | contig 14082 bp, 14 predicted proteins | sample ArcticOcean_MG_C_10_FD_88737 | JGI IMG/M metagenome (GOLD analysis project Ga0115004, IMG submission 88737) | Marine microbial communities from western Arctic Ocean - ArcticOcean_MG_CB11_90 | ecosystem: Environmental > Aquatic > Marine > Oceanic | place: Arctic Ocean: Canada Basin | collected...
AAAATGTATTATGAAAAAGACGCAGATGTAAATTTAATTAAAGAAAAAAAAGTTGCTATTTTTGGTTATGGAAGCCAAGGACACGCACATGCATTAAACCTAAAAGATAGTGGAGTAAAAGAAGTTGTTGTTGCTCTTAGAGAAGGTTCTGCCAGTATAAAAAAAGCTGAAAGTCAGGGATTAAAAGTTATGCCCCTTTCTGATGCTGCAGCTTGGGCCGACGTAGTAATGATTTTGACACCTGATGAATTACAAGCTCAAATTTATAAAAACCATGTTGAACAAAGAATGAGAGAAGGAACAAGTTTAGCTTTCGCTCACGGATTAAATATTCATTACAAACTTATTGAATCAAGAAAAGATTTAGATGTATTTATGGTAGCGCCTAAAGGACCTGGTCACTTAGTTAGAAGTGAATATCAAAAAGGCGGAGGAGTTCCATGCTTGATGGCAGTACATAAAGATAGTACTGGTAAAGCAAGAGATCTTGCTATGTCTTATGCAGCTTGTATTGGTGGTGGTAAATCTGGAATTATTGAAACTAATTTTAAAGATGAATGTGAAACAGATTTGTTTGGTGAGCAAGCCGTTCTTTGCGGTGGTCTTGTAGAGCTTATTAAAAATGGTTTTGAAACTTTAACCGAAGCTGGTTACCCACCTGAAATGGCATACTTTGAGGTTCTACACGAAGTAAAACTGATTGTTGATTTAATTTACGAAGGTGGAATAGCTAATATGAATTACTCCATTTCTAATACTGCTGAATACGGAGAATATGTTTCAGGTAAAAAAGTAGTAGACAGTAAATCCAAAGAAAAAATGAAAGAAATCTTGAAAGATATTCAATCAGGTAAATTCACCAAAGAATGGATGGAAGAATGTAAGGGTGGTCAAAAAAACTTTCTTAAGATGAGAGCTGATTTAGCCAAACACCCAATTGAAGAAGTGGGAAAAAAACTACGAGATATGATGCCTTGGATTGGTAAAGACAAATTAGTCGACCAATCAAAGAATTAAAAACCAATATAGACTCTAATTTTTAAAAAATATTTTGCAAACTCCCTTTTTGATTGTATTATAGGAAGATTAAAATTTTAGAGAAATCTAATAATTTTGATCCTAGAAAGTTACTATGAGCGATAAAAACAGAATTATTATTTTTGATACTACAATGCGAGATGGTGAACAATCACCAGGTGCATCAATGAGTTTAGAAGAAAAAATTCAAATCTCTCGTGTGTTTGATGAATTAGGAGTTGACGTTATAGAAGCTGGTTTCCCTATTGCATCTCCTGGAGACTTTGAAGCAGTAACAGAGATCAGTAAAATATTAAAAAAATCAGTACCGTGTGGTTTAGCAAGAGCAACTAAAAAAGATATTGATGCTTGTAAAGATTCTTTAGGACATGCAAAAAGATTTAGAATACATACGTTTATTTCTACAAGTCCGCTTCATATGAAGCATAAATTAAATAAATCACCAGAAGAAGTTTTAGAAGCTATTAAGGAAAGCGTTACCTATGCCAAAAAATTTACTGATGATGTCGAGTGGTCTTGTGAAGACGGAACCAGAACAGATATGGATTACATGTGTCAATCCGTTGAGCTTGCTATTAAATCGGGAGCTACAACAATAAATATTCCAGACACAGTTGGTTATTCTGTTCCTTCAGAATTTAAAAAAATTATAGAAACATTATTAAACAAAGTACCAAACATTGATAAAGCAATCCTTTCAACCCATTGTCACAATGACCTTGGTTTAGCTGTCGCAAACTCTTTAGCGGGAGTGATGGCAGGTGCGAGACAAATTGAATGTACAATTAACGGAATAGGTGAACGAGCAGGAAATGCCGCTCTGGAAGAAGTTGTCATGGCAATGAAAACTAGAAATGATTTGATGCCCTTTACCACGGGGATTGATACAAAATTAATAAGCAAGGCATCTAAGGTTGTATCTAACGCAACTGGCTTTCCAGTTCAATTCAACAAAGCAATTGTCGGAAAAAATGCTTTTGCACATGAATCTGGCATTCATCAAGATGGAATGCTTAAGAACAGTAAAACTTATGAAATCATGACACCTGAAAGTGTTGGCGTTAAAAAAACTTCTTTAGTTATGGGTAAACATTCTGGTCGTCACGCTTTTAAAGATAAGCTAGGTGATTTAGGTTATATTGGAGTGACAGATGATGTCATCGAATTAGCATTTGGTAAATTTAAAATATTAGCTGATAAAAAAAAACATATCTATGATGATGACATTGCAGCTTTGGTAGATGACAGTTTAATTAAAGAAGAGAATATTATAAAATTAAAATCTTTAAAAGTAGTTGCTGGTACAGGTGAACCTCAAAAAGCAGAAATGACACTTGAAGTCATGGGTGAGATTAAGTCTGCAAGTGAAATTGGAGATGGTCCTGTTGATGCTATATTTAAGTGTATAAAAAAATTGTACAAACATGAGGTTAAGTTACAATTATACCAAGTGCATGCAGTAACTGAAGGAACAGACGCCCAGGCAACTGTTAGTATTAGAATTGAAGAAAATGGCAAAATAACCGTAGGGCAAGCCGCTAATACCGATACATTAGTTGCTTCAGCAGATGCTTACTTAAACGCTTTAAACAAATTAATAATCAAACGTAAACGTACAGCGCCAGACGAGAGTTTTAGCGCTTTAGCATAAAAGGGAAAAAAAATAATGTGGAAATGGAAAAATATTAAGTCTTTTTGGTCACAAGATATGGCTATTGATTTAGGAACGGCTAATACATTAGTAGTATTAAAAGACAAAGGAGTTGTTTTAAATGAGCCATCTGTAGTTGCTATCGTAAATGAAAATGGAAAAAGAACAGTGCTTGCAGTAGGTGATGAGGCAAAAACAATGTTAGGTAGAACACCTGGAAACATACAAGCGATTAGACCGTTAAGAGACGGTGTTATAGCTGACTTTATTGTAACTGAAGAAATGATTAAACACTTTATTAAGAAAGTGCATATAAAAAATACATTTGCTAATCCTAGAATTTTAATCTGCGTACCTACAGGATCAACACCTGTAGAAAGAAAAGCTATTCAAGACTCAGCGCTAGCTGCAGGAGCAAGAAGAGTTCAGTTAATAGAAGAACCTATTGCGGCAGCTATTGGAGCCGGGCTTCCTATTTCTGAAGCAACTGGTTCTATGATTGTAGATATTGGTGGCGGCACAACAGAGATAGCCGTTATGTCTTTAGGTGGAGTAGTTTTTTCTAAATCACTACGTATTGCAGGCGACGCCATGGATGGAGCTATTATCAATTATATGAGAAAAAAATTCAATTTATTAATTGGTGAGTCAACAGCAGAAAAAATTAAAAAGGAAATTGGAACCGCAATACCTAGTACAAATAATATTTTTTTAATGAAAGGAAGAGATATAAGAACAGGAACACCAAAAGAAATATCATTAACAGAAGAAGATGCTTGTGAAGCACTAATGCCTATTCTTAGCCAAATGTTAGCTGCTATTAAAGAAGCATTAGAAAGTACACCTCCAGAGCTATCTGCCGATCTAGTTGATATGGGTTTAGTACTTACAGGTGGAGGGGCTTTATTAAAAAATATAGATAAATTAATTTCTAAAGACACAGGTTTACCAGTTACGATTGCTGACAACCCACTTGAATGCGTTGCAACTGGAACCGGAAAAGCTTTAGAGAATGAAGAATTATTCTCAACTATGTTGTCTGAATATTAAATTTGTATTTAAATTAAAATGTCAGAACATCGAGATGATTTTATAATAGCAATACGTTATGCGCTTTTAAAAAAAGGTGCAAAACAAAAATTTTCTTTATTTTTTTTAATTATACTTTCTATATCAATTATTACTTTAGATAAATTATCACCTCCAATCATGATCAAAGCAAGAGGGGCACTAAATGACTTAGTGTACCACGTATCTGTTATCAGTTCACAACCATCAATATTAAGAAAATATTTAGTTGAAAAAACTGCTATACATTACAGCGCAATAGACGAGAATAATTTTTTGAAAAATGAGATAGAATACTTAAGACAACAAAAATTTAACAATGCCTTTTTAAAATCTGAAAATGAGATTTTAAAAGATGCTTTATTCCTAATTAACAATAAAGGTTTTGAACAAGATTTTTCTATAGCAGCAAAAGTTGTGCTCGATTCAGAAAGTCCTTTTTTAAAATCTTTACTAATAAACAAAGGAAGTAGATATAATATCAAGAAGGGTATGTCAGTATTTAGCAAGGACTATCTGGTAGGAACTATTATCGAAGTAAATTATTTAACTGCCAGAGTACTTTTGTTAACAGATTTAAATAGTAAAATTCCTGTCATTATTGAAGACACAAATATTAATGCTATTTTAGAAGGAAAGGGTAAAAAAACTAATCTTGGCTTAAGCTACTTACCAGAAAATTATCAAATAGAGGTAGATAAAGTTATTTTTACTTCAGGTAAAGATGGTTTTCTTTCGCCTGGTATTCCAGTGGCAAAAACTTATTTAAGTAAAAAAAATAAAATTTTAATAAAACTTTTAGCAGATCCGGACCAAGCTCTAATAATTAATGTAACTAACGGACAAATTAATAAATAAATTAAATGCTTTCTTTTAAACTCATTAAAGAACAAATATTCAAATCTCTACCAATAGTTTTTTTATATTTTTTTTCATTTTATCATTTTCAAATACCTGAAGTTGGAAAGATTAACTTATTTGCTTTTAATTTTCAGATGATTCTAATTTACTTCTATGTTTTAAAATTTCCCGAAAATTTAGGATTTGGTAATATATTTTTAGCAGGACTTATAAATGACACGGTTATAGGAATACCACTTGGCACAACATCCTTAAGTTATTTAACATTAGCACTTTTTACCACTTATATAAGAAATGCAACGTTGAGATCTGTTATGACAGCTGAATGGTTTACTTTTATTCCAGCATTATTTTTTTCTAATTTAGTATATTTAGTAATTATTAATAAATTTTCTAATGTATCTTTTTATTATTTAGAATTATTACAGAATACTTTTTTTACTTTTTTATTTTATCCAATTTTTTATTACATCTTTAAAACTTACCAAGAATTAATTTCAATAAAATAATGCTTAGTTTTAATTCTTCAAATATCGCCAGTAAAACTAGAACTATTGGCAGACGAATGTTTTTATTAAATTCTATTAAAGCAGTTGTTGTGTTGGGAATTTTTGTGAGGTTAGCATCTTTGCAGATCAGCGAAGTGAGTAAATATAGATCATTAGCTGATAAAAATAGATTTAGAGAAACTAAATTTGCACCACCAAGAGGAATAATCGAAGACTATTTTGGCAGTGAGATTGCGTCAAATACAAGAATATATCAATTACATATTACCCCTGAAAATACACCGAATATTAATAAACTTTTAATTAGATTAAAAAGCTTAATTAATCTTTCAGAGAGAAGAATAACTTCAATACAAAAAAAAATTATTAAGCAGAAAAAATGGGAGACAACCATAATTTCTGATAATTTAACTTGGTCAGAGTTTTCAAGACTTAATTTATTTCTACACGAGCTTGAAGGAGCTATACCCGTTGTCTCTGTTGCTAGAATTTATAAAAATGATGCATCTGCTCATGCAATTGGTTATGTATCCGAAGTTAGCCCAAGAGATATTAGAAATAAAAAATATCTAACTAAACTCAATATTTCTGGAATTGCTGTTGGTAAGACAGGTCTAGAGTCTACACTAGACGAAGATATGTTAGGATCGCCAGGTTATCTTAGATATGAAGTTAATGCGTATGGTAAAAAAATTAAACAAGTATCAATTGATAACGGTAAAAAGGGAAAAACTTTTAGAACTACACTTGATAATGAGGTTCAGTTGTTTGCCGCAAAATCTCTAGAAAATGTTAGTGGCGCTGTATGTGTGATGGATATCTATAATGGTGACATTATTAGCATGGTCTCTTCTCCGTCTTTTAATCCCAATTCATTTGTTCATGGTATTAATCAAAATGAATGGAATGGTTTATTGAATAACCGAGATAAACCTATGATTAACAAAGCAATATCGGGTCTCTATCCTCCAGGATCTACTATTAAAACTTTGACTGCTTTAAGTGCTTTAGAGAATGATGTTGTAAATTCTAAACTTACTGTTCGATGTAAAGGATATGTAGATCTACATGGTGAAAGATTTCACTGTTGGAAAAAAGAAGGTCACGGTTTAGTTGGAATGCGTACAGCTTTAAAAAAGTCTTGTGACGTTTATTTTTATGAGGTTGCAAGAAGACTTGGGATAGACAGATTAGCAAATACAGCTGAAAAATTTGGACTTGGACAAAAAGTATTACAAAATTACAAAGAAGAGAAGGCAGGTATAGTTCCAAATACCAAATGGAAGATAAGAGAATTGGGTAAAAATTGGTATCTTGGTGAAACACTTCACTCAGGTATAGGTCAAGGTTATTTTTTGTCTACCCCTTTGCAATTAACTTTAATGACTGCTCAAATAGCCAACGGTGGCTTTAAACTTAAGCCAAGAATTTTATTACATGAAAATGATCAAGTTAGTAATTTACAAAAATATTTAGCTCATAAAAATTCTACACCAGGTAATGTTATGTCTACTGAAGATAAGATATTTAATTTTGGTCTTCAGCCGCTATTTAGAAATCAGGAAAATATAAATCTTGTGAAAGATGCTATGTTTGCTTCAACAAATGAAGTAGGTGGCACATCATATCGTTCTAGACATAAAAATAAAAAATTTATGTTTGCAGGTAAAACAGGCTCATCTCAAATAAAAAGATTTACTGAAGAGCAAAGAGAAGCTGAAGTTAAACAAGAAAATATTTCATATCTAGAAAGAGATCATGCTTGGTTTGTTGCATTTGCTCCTGTGAGTAATCCGAGATATGCTATTAGTGTTTTAGTAGAACACGGTGGCTCAGGTAGTAGCGCAGCTGCTCCTCTTGCAAAAAATATTATCAAGAAAGTTTTAGAACGTCATCAGAACCGAAGTAGTTACTCAAATCGTAATAGAGAAAATATATAATGTTATATAACAGATCTTCATTTCACTCATCATTTTCCCTTCGAGAAAAATTTTTTAATTTAGACCTAATATTATTACTTTCTATTCTATTATTAGGAATAATTAGTATTTTTGCTCAATTTTCCTCAAGCGGAGGAACCTTTGATTATTACTCTAAAAGTCACGCTTTAAGATTTAGTATTTTTTTTTTATTTTTTTTAGGTGTTTCTTTTACGCCAATTAGATTTTGGCACAGTAGTAGCTTCTTATTGTTTTTAAGTTTATTGGGAATGCTTGTATTTGTTAAATTTTATGGTGTTCAATCTCAAGGTTCAAGAAGATGGGTAAATCTTTTTGTTATAAATCTTCAACCATCAGAACTAATGAAAATTTCAATTATATTATTTCTATCAAATTATTATCATAAAGTTTCAGAAGGAGATGTTAATAAGATAAAATATCTAATGTATCCTGTACTCGCCATAATGGCCCCTTTTATTTTAGTGTTAACACAACCAGATCTTGGAACTGCAATCTTAATTTTACTTAGTGGTATAGTAGTTACATGGCTAGCTGGCGTTAAGTGGAAAATATTTGCTTATCTTTCTCTTGCAGCGGTTATACTTGCTCCAATAGCTATCTCATTTTTAAAACCTTATCAAAAAAGCAGAATTTTAACTTTTTTGAATCCAGATGCAGATCCATTAGGGGCGGGCTATCAAATCATACAATCCAAAATTGCGATTGGCTCAGGGGGATTATATGGTAAAGGTTTTTTAAATGGTTCACAGGCATACTTAAATTTTTTACCTGAAAAACATACAGATTTCATTTTTACATTATATTCTGAGGAATTTGGTTTTTTGGGATCAGTTTTAATGGTTTTTTTATACTCTTTGATAACTTACAGAATTATAAAAATTGGAACCGAAACAAGAAGTATTTTTGGAAAGTTATTTTGTTACGGTTTTGCTAATGCATTCTTTATTTATGTAGCAGTAAATATGTCTATGGTCTTAGGGCTGCTTCCTATTGTGGGTGCACCATTGCCAATTTTGTCATATGGTGGATCTTCAATGTTAGCCATTATGTTTGGTCTTGGAATAGTTATGTCGTGTAATGTCTACAAAAATAACGCTATTGGCTAAAAGAACGAACAATTTACTATTAATTTTAACCATATATTACTTGTTCAAAAGTCGATTTCATGATTAAAATAGGAATATAGAATTATGTTTGGAGATAATAAAGATAAATTAGTAAGCTTAGTAGTAGAGAAATCTACTATTGGAGCTGACTTTACCATCGAAGGCCTTGTTAATTCAGCTGGTGATGTCGATCTAGGTGGATCAGTAAAAGGTCCTGTTAATGTTAAAACACTTATCATTAAAGAAAAAGGATCTGTAATTGGAGAAATAAACGCTGAAAAAGTAGATGTTTTAGGATTTGTTGATGGAAAAGTTACAGCAAAAAAAATAACAGTTGGACCAACTGGTGAAATAAAAGGTGACCTTGAGTTTACCGAATCCCTAGTTGTAGACGAAGGCGCGAGATTAGATGGAAATGTTAAAAAAGTACCTCTTTCTAAGATAGAAAATAAAGTATCAAACTTCATGAACACAACAAAAGAAATCAGAAAAACATTTATTAAAAAAGATTAATCGTCTAGATTGCAATTTTTTGCACAAAGTATCACACTACAATTTCATTTTAATTTAGAGTACAAACTCGTATGAGCAAATACATTTGTAAATCTGCAGGTATTGTCGGGGCAGGTATCCAAGGAATTTGTATTGGGTTACAATTACTAAAAAAAAATATTCCTGTTACTATTTTTGACAAACAAGACCCAGCTAAAATGGCATCGTATGGCAACGCAGGTCATTTCTCTCCTTACGCAGTTTTACAATTTAATAGACCCGATATCTTAATTAATATTCCTAAAATGCTATTTAGTTCTTACGGTCCACTAGCTTTAAAATGGAACTATGTACCAAAACTGCTTCCGTGGTTTTTTAATTTTGTTAAAAACTGCAATACAAAATCTATGTTACACACCGCTAAGTATATGCATCAAATTTTGGATTTGTCTTTAGATGCTTATGATGAACTTTTTAAAGAAATAGATATTACAGGTCTTGTTGAGAGAAAAGGTATTCTTTACGGTTGGACTAACGAAAATCTAAAAAGTAGAAAACTAGAAATGAAGGTTAGAGCTGATCTTGGAGTAGAACAAACTCCAGTTTCAAAAGCAGAAATCTCAGATTTAGAACCTAATCTACAACCTATATTTGATAGTGGAGTTTTATTTGATTATGCTTGGCATGCTCGAGATCCCTATGAAATTTCAAAAAAATTATTTGATTTATATATCGAGAAGGGTGGAAAATTTATTAAAGAAAACGTTAAGCAAATTAAACAAATAAATTCACAAGAAACCTCAATTAAAACAGACTCAAAGGAATACACTTTTGAAAAATCAGTTATTGCATGTGGAGCATTTTCAAAAAAATTAACAGACCAATTAGGAGAAAATATCCCTTTAGATACAGAAAGAGGATACCACGTCCATTTTAAAGGTATGGACCACCTCTTATCCCGTGCTGTCATTAATCTTGATAGAGGTTTTGGGTTAACACCAATGAACCAAGGTATGCGAGCAGTTGGAACAGTAGAGTTGGGTGGATTAAAAAATCCACCTTCAAAAAAAAGAATTGATTACATTATTAGATGTGCAAAAGAACTATTACCTGAATTAGATAAGCATGAAGATGAATGGTTAGGATTTAGACCAACATTGCCTGATTTTCTACCTGTTATCGGGCCATCACAAAAAAATAAAAATATTGTTTATGCTTTTGGACACCATCATTTAGGATGGACACTTGGAGCAATAACCGGCAAAGTTGTATCTGGAATTGTTGCGGAAGAAAAAACAAATTTAGATTTAAAGCCCTATAATTCTTCAAGATTTAATTAGAAACTATTTTGTCAAAGAAATATTTAGCTTACACACTCCTAGTCTGTACGTCACTCATTTGGTCAGTCAATTTTATAATAGGTAAATTTGCTTATTTATTTGAAGTGCCGCCACTTACTTTAAATTTCTTAAGATGGACTTTAGTTTGGGTACTGTTATTTCCATTCACATATAAAGAAATCTTTTCAAATATAAAGTTAATTAAAAAAAATATTATTTATTTAACAGTATTAGCTGTTACCAGTGTTAGTGCATTTAATTCATTAGTTTATTTGGCCCTAAACTACACTCAAGCAATTGACACGATATTAATGATCTCAATAATTCCTGTTTTTGTTCTTTTTTTATCTTCAATATTAGGAGTAGAAAAATTTAATTTATTTCAACTTCTGGGTTTAATAGTTTCATTCATCGGAGTTTTAGTAATTTTTTCAAATGCAGATTTAGATAAAATTTTAAATTTAAATTTTAATAAAGGTAATGCGTGGATGCTTCTTGCTGTTTTTTGCTGGGCTTTATATTCTAGTTTGCTAAAGAAAAAAAAATTACCTTTCTCAACTTTAGGTCTAGTTGAAATTTTAGCTTCAATAGGATTAATATTTTTAATACCACAATTTATTGGAGAACAGATGTACGGCAAAGAAATTAAATTTAATAAAGCATTCTTTTTAATCTTATCTTTTGTTACACTTTTTGCATCTATCGGTGCCTATTATTCTTGGAATAAAGCAATAGAATTAATTGGTCCAAATAGAGCCAGTATCTTTTTACATCTTATGCCGGTATTTGGTGTAATTTTAGCAATAGTTTTACTCAAGGAAAAGTTTCAATTGTATCATTCCATTGGTGCTGGATTTATAGTATCAGGTATTTATTTATCAAACAGAAAGAATAAATGATTAAAGTTGCAGTGCTAGATGATTACCAAAATGCTTTCGAACATATTATTGAAATAAAAAAATATAAAGATAAATATGATTTTAAAATTTTTAATGAACCATTTGCAAGTGAAGTGGAAGCTGGTGTAGCCTTAGAAGAATTCGAGGCACTTTTAATTATGAGGGAGAGAACACCTATCACCAAGTCTCTTTTAGTAAACTTACCCAACTTAAAATATCTTATGACAAGTGGCATGAGAAATAAAGCTATTGATTTAGAAGCAACAAAAAACAAAAATATTATTGTGTGTGGAACAGAAATTAATTCTAATCCAACAGCAGAATTAGCATGGACTTTAATATTGGGGTTAGCTCGAAATCTTAAACAAGAAGTTGATAATATGTTTCAAGGGTATTGGCAAACTAGTATTGGATTAGAACTCAAAGGTAAAATGCTCGGTTTAGTTGGACTTGGAAAGATTGGAACGCAAATGGCTAAAATTGCACAAGCTTTTGGAATGCAAGTTTCCGCCTGGAGTGAAAATTTAGATTTAACACACGCTAATAAAATAGGTGTATTACCTATGTCAAAAGAAGATCTTCTTATAAATTCAGATATTATATCAATCCATGTTGTTTTAGGTGATAGGTATAAAAACTTGATTACTAAAAAAGAATTTAAGTTAATGAAAAAATCAGCTTTTCTTATAAATACATCAAGAGGACCTATTGTTAATGAGTTAGATCTTATTAAAGCCTTAGAAGACGAAGTAGTTGCTGGTGTCGGATTAGATGTTTACGATCAAGAACCTTTACCACAAGATCACAAGTTAAGATTTTTACCGAACGCATTACTTTTGCCTCATCTCGGGTATGTGACAGTAGAAAATTACGCTTTATTCTATACTCAAATGATAGAAAACCTTGAATCCTGCTTGGCTGGTAAACCCACAAAAACAATCACATAAAAAACATACAATTTAAGGTTGTGTTAAATTACTCATTATGATCATATTAGTTGTTTTTATTAAATCCAATACAAGGCACAATTGAGTAAATAATAGCATTAAGCACTCCTTTAAAAATTTATGAAAAAAATATTTATTTTACTAATATCGGTACTCTTATTAACCGGCTGTATAGAGTCAGTTGCTGTACTTGGTGCAGGTGCAACAAATGGAAAATTAGTTCAATCTTCATTACAAACTGGAGCAAGCTATGGATTAAAAAAAACAACAGGAAAAACTACACTTGAGCATGTATTAAGTCACGTTAATAAAAATAAAACCTTAGAAAAAAAAATAATTTCTGAGCAATCTGATATAAAAAAGAAAAAATTTTCTGATAGACCATCAAAAGCATTTACTTCATCTTTACAATCTTCCATAAACGAGAAATCTAAAATTAAATATTTAGACTAAAAACTACCTAAAGGAGAAATCCTTAAAGTTACAAATTCTATTACTACTATTGTAGGTTGCATTAAACAGATTATTATAAGTGATTTAATATTTTTTTTATTCTCGTCAAATGTTAGAATTCGTATCATTTTAGGCTAGAATCAAATATGTACTTAAAAAACTAATGAAAAAATTATTTTTATTACTAACATCAATAATGTTATTAACTGGCTGTGCTGAAACCATAGCCCTTCTTGGTCCAGCTTCTTCATTTATTGGAGGAGGAAATGTAGTGCATTCCTCAATATCATCGGCAGCAAGCTATGGAGTAAAAAAAGCAACAGGAAAGAGCCCAATGCAGCATGCTGTGGCTTATTCCGAAAAAAGAAACCCTGATAAAAAGAAAGAACGATGCATATCTTTTGTAAAAAAATCAGAAGCTTGTTATATTGCAAAAAAACAAATTTCTTCCGTAAAAAAATCTACAACTAAAAAAATTAAAAATATAGTTACCCCATCAAAATCTAAAGTGTTAAAAAAAATTAAAGCAGAACAGGAACTTCCTTTACAAGTAGATGAAAAAAAATTAATAGTTAAAAAAATTAAAATAGAACAAGAACCACTATTAAGATCTGTTGAATCTATGATAGTAGAATCCGTTTTGAGCAAAAAACAAATCTCTCACCTGACAGTTTCGATTGAGAAAAATTCTGAAATTAGCGATCTAAGTAATTAGTTACTTAGAAGGTAAGCCTTCATTTTTCCAGCCAGGATTTTCACCATTTCCTTCAAAGCCATCGCTAATATTTATGCAATTTATCTTCTCGTGATCTAGTAATTGTGAAGCCATCATAGATCTGCCACCTGCCTTACACATAACTAATAAATCTTTGTGTGGGTCAATCACTTTTTTTACTTCTTCGATAAATTCTTTATTTGTAGCAGGATCAGGTGATCTGACGATTGTGATAAAATGAGTTTTTAAGCCGAGATTTTCACCATCAGGTCTGCCAATATTATCCCACTCATCTTGAGTTCTTACATCCAAGAGTTCAACATTTTTATTATCAATTAGAAAATTTTTTATTTCTGAAGATTTAATTTGTTTGATCATTTTATAGCCCTACTATAATTTAATAGGGCTACAAATCAAATTGTTAAGCAGCTAAAGCTTGCTTAATATCTGCAATGATATCATCTGGGTGTTCGATACCAATTGAAAGTCTTACGTAACCAGGGGTTACACCTGCAGCTAACTGTTCTTCTGGAGAAAGTTGACTGTGTGTTGTAGACGCTGGGTGAATTGCTAAACTTCTAGCATCACCAATATTAGCAACGTGATAAAGCATTTTTAAACTGTCAATAAATTTAGCTCCTGCTTCTACAGTTCCTAAATCCACTCCAACTAATGCTCCATTCCCACCGCTCAGGTATTTTTTAGCTCTTTCTTTAATCTCGCCTTGGTGATTGGTAGGGTAAATAACATTTTTAACTTTTTTTTGAGTTTCTAAAAATGTTATAACTTTTTCTGCATTACTACAGTGTTGTTTCATTCTAAGACCAACAGTTTCCAAACCTTGTATGATTTGCCAAGCATTGAACGGTGCTAGTGGCGCTCCTGTGTCTCTAAGCAAGACTACTCTAAATCTTATTATGAATGGAATATTAGCTCCCGTTAAAACAGGAACTGCATCAGTCCAAATTGCTCCACCATAACTTTGATCTGGTTCATTTAACAATGGTTGTCTTTTTCGATCTTTAATCCAATCAAAATTTCC
>Ga0115004_10002894_pt1 | contig 14069 bp, 11 predicted proteins | sample ArcticOcean_MG_C_10_FD_88737 | JGI IMG/M metagenome (GOLD analysis project Ga0115004, IMG submission 88737) | Marine microbial communities from western Arctic Ocean - ArcticOcean_MG_CB11_90 | ecosystem: Environmental > Aquatic > Marine > Oceanic | place: Arctic Ocean: Canada Basin | collected...
GTATCTTGAGCAACTGATTCAGCGCCTTGATGCGCGAGCGCAAGAACTGGCGCAAATGTCGACAGATCAGCCGCAACAAGAAGGCGGCCAATTAGTCGAGCAAATGGCGCTAGAAATCAATGATTTAGAAGGCGAAAGCAAAGGTTTAGACCAGAGAATTTCCGAGTGTCTGCAAGGTTTGTCGGCGAATCGCGAAGAAATAGGTCGGCGTGAAAAGGTTCTTGAAACCTCACGTAATGAAGTACAACAATTGCGCTCCCAGCAGGCCAGTCTGCAAGCTGTGCAAGAAGCCGCTTTGGGACAGAATGTCCAAGAGGCTGAGGCTTGGATTGATGAAAATGGTTTGGCCAGCGCCAACCGTTTGGGCGAAAACCTAGCTGTTGTGCCTGGTTGGGAACGGGCCATAGAAGCTGTTTTAGGGCGCTTTATGCAAGCCCTAAGAGTAGAAAGTTTGGACGACTACGCCGCATCGTTGGCGCATTTAAAAGAAGGCGATTTAGCCTTAGTAGAGGGCCAAACATATCACGCCACTGACGCTCGTAATGAACAGCTGGGACTGCCTACTGTAAGTTCTTTGTTGCGCTCGGAGTCTTTAGCGGCGGGTTCATTGTTGCATGGAGTATTTGCCGCTGATTCTGCCGAGGTTGCATTAGCCGGCCGAAGAAATTTGCGCGAGGGCCAGAGTATTATCACCCGCGAAGGTTTTTGGGTTGGCATAGATTGGATGCGTATTCTGCATGACCAAGACCAAACTGCAGGCATTATTGAGCGCGGCCAAGCGCTAGAAACTTTAGCCATGCAGGTGGAAGAAGCCGAGAAAATCCTCGCGCAACAGCAACAGGCTGTACAAAGTATTCGTGATCAATTAGCTGGCTTAGAAGCCCAGCGCGAAGAATTACAGCGTGAGTCGAATAACCTGAACAAAAGCTTAAGCGTTCGTCGTACCGATCACGGTGTTACTCGAGCGAAGCTTGAAGAAGCGAAAGTGCGCCACCAGCAATTGCTCAAAGAAGGGGAAGAAGTTGCCCTGCAGTTGGCCCAAGAGCGGCGTCGATTAGAAACCTCGCGCCAAGGTTTGGCCGAGGCTCAAGAACTGCAAGAGACCCAAGCGCAAGAGAAAAAACTGCTTTCAGATGAGCGCGAAACTTTGATGCGATCATTGCAGTCTAGTCGAGACTTAGCGCGCTCCAGCCGTGAGAAATTTCATGAGTTGAATGTGCAACTAGAATCAGTGCAATCCCAGTTGACGGTAAGTATTACCGGCAGAGATAGAATGTTGAGCCAGCAGAGCGAATTATTAGAGCGCGTACAAGGTATCAGTGGCGGTATTGAGACAAGTCGTAAGCCTCTTCCTGAGTTAGAGCAAGACCTAAAAACGCGCTTAGAAAGTCGCGCTAGTGTCGAAGCAGAGTTGGCCGCAATTCGCGCGACATTGGATGCTATAGACGAAGAAATAAAACAAAGTGAGATACAGCGTAGTCAATGGGAAGAGCGGGTTGGCGAGTTGCGCAGCAGCTTGGAATCCCAACGTGTTGAACGCCAGGGCATGGCGGTGCAGGAAGCTAATATCCTCGAGCAGTTAGGTACTACCGGTCACGAGCTGGCAGCGGTGCAAGAACATATGCCAGAAGAGGCCAGCGAGCCAGCTTGGGTTGAAGAGCTAGAGCGTATGTCACGGCGTATTCAACGTTTGGGCGCGATCAACCTAGCAGCTATTGAAGAGTTCGACCAAGAGTCAGAACGTAAGAATTACTTAGATGCTCAAGCTGAAGATCTCGAATTGGCACTGGATACGTTGCTAGAGGTTATGCAAAAAATCGACCGTGAAACGCGTACCCGCTTCAAAGACACGTTTGATGCGGTGAATACACGTTTTGGCGAATTGTTTCCTAAAGTCTTTGGTGGCGGCCATGCATACCTGGAATTGACCGGCGATGATATGCTCGATACCGGTGTGGCATTGATGGCGCGACCTCCAGGTAAACGTAACGCCAGCATTCAACTTTTGTCTGGCGGTGAAAAAGCCATGACAGCGGTTGCGCTGATCTTTGCAATATTTCATCTAAACCCAAGTCCAGTATGTTTGCTGGATGAGGTTGATGCGCCGCTAGATGACATGAATGTGACGCGTTTCGCTGCATTAATTAAAGAAATGTCAGAGAGCGTACAATTTTTGGTTATTACTCATAACAAGATCACTATGGAAATGGCAGACTATTTAATGGGTGTGACTATGCAAGAGCCAGGTGTGTCGCGCTTGGTTTCCGTAGATATAGAAGCCGCTGCTGCACTGGCTATCGCTTAGAGTCTGTTAGTTCTAAGCTGCGAGCGGTTGACCGAGCAAGTTAACAATGAGTTTTAGGGTTGCAGAAAAATTAGCTGTCACGATGTTGCAGTTGACCGCTTTCAACCAATACATATGCGAAACTGATGAATGAGTATTGAACGGGGCTTAATGTGGATATAAAAGACTTAATCCTTGTGGTGGGCGGATTTTTCTTTGTTGCTGTAGTGGGCCACGGCCTATGGGTGGCATGGAAGACAAAGCAAAACGATATCACCATGGATATTCAGCCTAGTACCCTAGCTGACAATGTTCCGGCAAAGGATTTGTCAAAAGGCGAATTCCCCAGTGGCGGTGCACGAATAACCAATCCAGATGCGGCTGTTGAACCCATGCTGGATGATACGCCACAACCTGCTCAAGGCAGTCTTCCTTTAGATCAGGATATAGCAGCGCTCACTTCTAATGTGCCTGCGTCAGCTACAGAAAATTCTCTAACCAGTGAAGTGCGGCCAAAATCCAACTCAAGACAAACTAAGGCAGCATCGAAGCAGCAAACGGTGAAAGATGAGGTGGACGCAAGGGCTGCGCCGAATTCTCCCGATGAATTGATTATACTTGGCGTTTTGGCCAAGAGCGGTAAAGTTTTTGCGGGCCCAGAATTGGTCGATGCGTTACGCGGCCAGGGTTTGAAATTTGGCAATATGAGTATATTTCATCGTATTGATTCAGCTACCGATGAGCACTTGTTCAGTGTGGCAAATGCACTAGAGCCAGGTACTTTTGATCTTGCAGACATGCAAGCGCTGACAACGCCGGGAATCACCTTTTTCTTGCAATTGCCTGTTCCTGGCGACGCGTTTGAGACTTTAGAGGATATGTTGTTGTCTGCGCGAACTGTTGCCGCAGCCCTTGGTGGTGATGTGAAAGATGATCAAATGAATACCCTCACAGGCCAAACCGTTGAACATATGCGTCAGCGGTTGGCTGATTATGCGCGCATGCAGCTAACTCAGCGCCCGCAACAATAGTCCACTGGTGACCGTTAGTGAGGAAATTTTGCGTCAGGTGGAATCACTGCGCAGCAGTTTGAACCATCATCTGCACCGATATCACGTTCTCGATGACCCTGAAATAGCAGATGCCGAGTTCGATGCGCTTTTTGATCAATTACAATCGTTAGAGCAAGCTCACCCAGAACTGCATAGCGATGATTCTCCCACCCAACGAGTGGGGGCTACGCCCCTGTCTGAATTCGCTAAAGTGCCCCATGTATTACCTATGTTGTCGCTGGATAAATCTACCTCTGCTCAGGACATAGATGACTGGGTTAAGCGTTGCCAAGGCCGTTTGGCTGCCCAAACACAAATCACTTATACCTGTGAGCCGAAAATTGATGGCGTTGCAGTAGCACTAATTTATGAAAATGGGGTTCTTGTCCAAGCGGCAACCCGAGGCGATGGCCAGATAGGCGAGAATATTCTTGCCAACGCGCGCACAATTGGCTCTATTCCCTTAAGTTTGATTGGCGATGATTATCCTCATAGGTTTGAAGTGCGGGGAGAAATTTATATCCCTTTGGCCGACTTTGATGCGTTCAACGAACGCGCCCTCGCGAAGGGCGCGAAGCCGCTGATTAACCCGCGTAATGGCGCCGCTGGTAGTTTGCGCCAATTGAACTCAAAGATTACAGCGAGTAGGCCCTTGACTATGTTTTGTTATAGCTTGGGCTGGACGGAGGGTGATTGGGCGCCAAAGAGCCAAAAGGAAGTCTTAGACGCTCTCCAAGGCTGGGGTTTTCGTATTAACCCCTTGGTCGAAGTGGTCGCCGATAGTAAAGGCTGCATGAGCTATATTGCGAATATATTGGAGCAACGTAGCAGCTTAGGCTACGAGATTGACGGTGTTGTGGTGAAGGTTAATGCGCTGGAGCAGCAAACCCTTCTGGGCGCCGTAACGCGCAAACCGCGCTGGGCTATCGCCTATAAATACCCAGCTGAAGAAGCCACAAGTCAATTGTTGAACGTAGAATTTCAGGTCGGCAGAACAGGGGCCATTACTCCAGTAGCAAGACTTGCGCCGGTATTTGTAGGCGGTGTTACGGTAACTAACGCCACGTTGCATAATATGGATGAGATTGCTCGGTTGGGCCTGCATGTGGGTGATCGGGTAATGATACGTAGAGCTGGCGATGTTATTCCACAGGTGGCCAGCGTGATTCTGAGCCAAAGACCCAGTGATGCTCAGGCTATTTCCCTACCTACCCAATGTCCGTCGTGTGCAAGTCCCATTACTCGGCTAGATGGCGAAGTAGTTGCCCGTTGTAGCGCCAATAGAAACCATTGTCCGGCCCAACGCAAAGAATGTTTACGGCATTTTGCCTCTCGGCTGGCTTTCGATATTGACGGCTTAGGCGATAAAATTATTGAACAGTTAGTGGCTGAAGACCTAGTCAAAAACTCAGCAGATCTGTTTAAATTAGATGCCGCACAGATAACTAGCCTAGAACGCATGGGGGCAAAGTCTGCCGAAAATTTGCTGCAGGCCTTGGCGAAAGCCAAGCACACAACTTTCCCAAGATTTATTTATTCGCTAGGTATTCGCGAAGTTGGCGAAGCAACGGCGTTGTCATTAGCCCAACACTTTCGTAGCCTCCAACGCTTGCGGAAAGCGGTTGTTGCAGACTTAGAAGTAGTTGCTGATGTGGGGCCTGTTGTTGCGGACTCACTGTTTCACTATTTTCAAGATATGGACAATATGTTGGTCATAGAACAACTTATTGAGCTTGGTGTGCAATGGCCTGAGATGCCTAGTGTTGACGTTGCAGGATTGCCGTTGGCCGGTGAGGTTTGGGTGTTGACCGGGACATTGGAAACTTTGGCCCGTAGTGCAGCTAAAGCATTCTTAACCTCTTTAGGGGCGAAGGTAGCCGGTTCCGTATCGGCAAAGACGACTAAAGTTGTGGCGGGACCTGGTGCCGGCACAAAGCTGGAAAAAGCCCAACAACTTGGACTGACTGTACTTAAAGAAAACGATTTGATAACCCTATTAAAGGAGCATGGTGTTGATGTATCTGACTAGAGTCCTGGCCCCGGTGATATTTGCCGCAGTGTTATTGGCAGGTTGCGCAGCAGGACAACCTAAAGACCCTAACAATATTTGTTACATACTTAAAGAGCATAAGGGGTGGTACAAAGACGCAAAAAAGGCTCGTAAACGCTGGGGTTTACCCATGCATGTAGGTTTCGCTTTTGTACATAGAGAATCTACTTTTGTTGCTGACGCTAAGCCTCCGCGCAAGCGTGTCCTAGGTATTCCACTGGGTAGAAGCTCTTCAGCCTACGGTTATGCCCAGGCAACAGACGAAGCTTGGAAAGACTATAAAAAAGATACTGGTCGCCGGTTTGTTAAGCGTAGCAATTTTGGTGACGCATTGGACTTTATTGGTTGGTACAACGACCGTAGCAACAAGCGTCTGAGGTTGCGTAAAAATGATACCTATAACCTCTATCTTGCCTATTACAATGGGCATAGTGGCTATGCCAGAGGGAAGTGGAAAAAATCCGCAGCGATTAAAGGGTATGCGAAAAAGGCTTCGAGGCAGGCGGCCATATATGCCAGGCAGCTGAGGCGTTGTTCATAGATTTTGGCTAGGGGGCGAGGTGAGGATTTGCTCTGGGCAGTTCCTCTTAGGAATTTGCATTTAGCGGTCTACTTAGGCCCTTGCTCCTTGGGGAGTTGGCTAAGTGCTGGTCTTGTTCGCTATCTATAGCGGGGTTTTTAGTGGGCCTAGCTTACTATTAAACACGGCTTTGAAGAGGCAGGGTTGCAGGGTCAGTTGGAGACACGAATGAGACGGCGAGGGAGGTTCTAATTTCCGTCGCCTGCTTAACTTAACAGCTACAGTTGGAACAAACGCCCCGGGGGTTGGGGTAGCGATTCCGCCTTCAATATCAGGTTAGTCAGCCACTTAATGTAGGGCTGGGCATGCTTGAGCAATGTCGCCACACTGGTGTCGTTTTCATCGTCCCTAAACGCGCGCCTAAATACTGGAGAGTAGTATAGCGGCTTACCGAAATATGCTGACACCCCAGATAAGGATGCGCGTAACTCGTTAAACTCGTCTCGACTGTCAATCATATTTGGCAGTATGACGATTGGCGGTGGTGGGCCTTCCATATTGCCTTTTTGTCGCGAAAACAGTTGTTGCAGCGCAACAAGGTATTTTTGCGTAGCAAATACATCGGCATCACCCACCGACGTAGGCACAAATACGACGTCGCAATGGGTTAGGAATGTACTGCGCGAAGGTTCGTTGCCTGCAGGGCTATCAAATACAATGAATTTTTGATCTTGGTTAAACGGAAAATCTGTACCCATATGATTAATCAGATTGCCGTTATTTGGTGAACCTGAGTTGAGGAAAAAATCTTCGTCTTCGATCACTTGAAATCGATGGTTGGTGAAGCGCCGTAACGATTCACTACTGGTCTTTTGGACATCGAGATCTATTAATTCTACACGGGTGCTGGGGTGCTGAGTAGCTAACCCAAGACCTGCCATAAGCGCTAAGGTGCTTTTACCAACTCCACCTTTGGAGTTGGCAAAAATCACTGAACGTGGCCTATTTAGCGCATGTTGGCGCTCCACAGGTTTTTCTGGTTGATTGTACAAACTAGTGCTCTATTCGAATTGGCTATCTTTATACTTGATCCGAGTCGGAATCGTTGTCGGCTAATGAAGCTGTGAATGCTTCAAGGCGATCTGAAACCTGAGGACTTGAGTGGTCATCATTATCCCAATCTGTTGAGATTTCGCCAACCAGTTTAGCGCCTTCCATGGTCTCGATTGATCCGTACTTAATGTTGCCGCGGATTTTTCCAGACGCACAAACAGTTAGCTTACCTGAAAGCTGTAGGCTGTCTTCGACAATGCCTTCTATCTTCGCTGTTTCACCGGAGATATCTCCTTGAACAATGCCGCCTGGTCCGACGATAAGGTGTTTTACTGCAACTTTACCAACGATCTTGCCGTCAATGCGTGCAGTGCCGTCTATTGCTAGAGAAGCGCCCTCTAGATGTGTTGCGGGTCCAACGTAAAATTCGTAATCAGATTCATTTTGAGCCATGTGTATACTCCAAAAGTATTTGTGCTATTTCAGTAATTTATGCAATTTCGTTCATTTTTCTGAGCGAAAACCCCATCATGTTAGGTGGATGTTTTGTTCTCCACCACATTGTCGTCAACCTGTTCATCCATTGTGATCAGTTCACCTGTGATAGTTGCGCCGGGGCTAACTGCCAATTTCAGGAAACGGATCACACCGCTCACGTTAGCTGCAGGTCCAATTGAGACGCTTACAGTGCCCGTAATATTTGCTTCAACTTGCCCAGAAATCTCTATTTTTGGCGCAAGGATTTCTCCCGTGAATTTCCCGCCTTCAAGAATTTTCACGAGGCTATTTTCGTCTCCAGTACTGGTGACCGAGCCATTTACCGTTCCGGCGATGACCAGTTCGTTGCAAAACGTAATGTCACCGCTCAAAAAGGTTCCCGCGGCCACCAAACTTGTAGCCGTGTCTCGGCTTTTTTTAGAAGTCATTTGAAGGGACCTGAATGAACGTTCTCTATTACTATCGGTTAAGTCTACTATAAGTTGACTAAAAAAGACCGATACTGTCACCATCTTTTGAATTGTTAGTAACTGACGCCCATTCCGGCTCTGGCATCGTTGTTAACGCCATAATTTGCGATTGGGTAGCGCAAGCCGTTTTTTGCCAACGCTTCTAGTCCTTGGACCACTTTGGGTAAAAAATGTGGGGGGATTGCCATGAGCAATTCGTCTTCCATAACACCTCCATATCTGCGTTCTGCGAAGCAGGGTATGGACAGGCTGGGTTCTCCGGTGGACAGTGCGCGCCCCCATGAGTCGGCACAAGCGGACTCTCCGACGCATGAAAACTCTAACTTTTTATAGCCGGTCCATTGCAAGCCATTGATAAATATAATCATTTGTGCCGGCGTTGCGTAAATTAGGCAAATATCAGGTGGGTTTAATCGACCGCTCGCAAGGGGGCTCACTGCCATAGCTTCGTAGCTGCCAAAAGGCACCACATCCATGGCTTCCTGGTGTGCTGCGGCATCTTCTGGTGATCCGTACCAAACGCCATTCATGCGGTCCCCTGATAGCCATTCGTCGCTTCTTGGGTGCAGGCCAATCACAGTGCTACATTGGGCGCCAACCAAATCATCCGCGGTGATACCCACAGTCCACCCGTTGCGCGAAGCTTGGCCGACAATTTGGTCGGTTGTGTGAATATCTTTGGGTCTGCGTATTCTAGGGATTGCGGCCATTTCCTCTTTGCTGGCAAAAAGTTTCATACCAATGGGGGTGGTTCTTAGTCGCAGCAGCCTATTCAGTTCATCTACAACTTTGGCCCCGTCGAAATCTAGGTCGCTGGCAATAATTGCGCTCATTATCTTTCTCCCTTGTGTAATTAATACGACACTAAATGTGTCTGCGGTTCTGCCAACTTTATTGTTTGGCTCAAATTTTGGGCGCTACCTTAAGGCCTATCTTTTTACCTCATGCGTGAGCTGTGCCAGAGGCATGCTTAGCTTGGTAGGTTGAATACGAAATGTTTACAAATCTGTGTCAATTTCTCTGGCTCATCGTAATGGGCCATATGGCCACTGTATTCCAGCCAATGGTGCTCATGGGTTGCGAATGCTCTGGACCTTTGCTCCAGTTCATTGACGGCGAAATGGCCGTCAAAATCTGCGGTGGCCATTTCCTTGGCCCAATATTCATAAGACAACCGTCCGCTGATGAGACAAACCGGGGCTTTGATTTGACGCCAAAAATTGATGTTGGTTTGTAGGTTTACCCCAACAAAGACGCTATTTGCACGACTATCAAAAACCCAATGTAGTTCGCCACCGACCTCTTTAACTAAGTGCGAGGCGATACGTTGAGCTTCTTCGACCAGCATGCGCGGATTGTTGAGGCGTAATTTGTTTGCTGCTTCCTCGTGGCTTTGCAGTGCACGTGAGGGGTGATATTTTTTCTTCAGGCGGTTAAGTAGCATAAAGCGCAGGGATTGCATTTGTTGCTCAATATCGCCCTCGTTGGGACGCTTTGGTGGCCCAAGTCCCTCCACTAAAATTGCCGCTTTGGTGAGCTCGGGAAATAGGGCAGCGAACTTGCTGACGATATGGCCACCCAAGCTATGACCAAAAAGCATTACCGGGTCTTGGGTCAGTTGGTCAACCACCTCGTGCAGATCAAGAATATAGTCGTTGATACTATAGGCATCGCTGTGGCCACTGGCCCCGTGGCCACGCAGCTCTAGTAGCAGCACCCTGATTTTGCCGTCGCTGATGCGTTGAGCAATGGGTACGAGAGACCAGGCAGAGTCGCGCAATCCATGCAACATGACCAATGTTGGTATTGGCCCTGGCGGCTCTTGGCCAGGCGCGTAGTTAACCTCCTCTGTGTGGGCTTTTACTTCAAGTACGTTAAGTTTTATGCCATTACTCATAACCTCGTGATGGGTCACGAGGTTTGCCTCAGATTGCATGTTCAGAATACTAGCCTTTGACGCGGGAGAAGTTGGGGGGTCTCTTCTCAATAAAGGAGCGAACGCCTTCACGAAAATCGTCTTTTTCGAGCGATACAGCCATCAAATCATTGGTTTCCAGCATAGCTTCGCCCAAAGGCATATTCAGGTGACGATATACTTGAGCCTTTATTACTTGCATAGACACTGGCGCTGAGTTGGCTGCTAGCCCGCGTATGTAATCTTCGGCTGCTTTTCTCGACTCACCGTCCTCCACCAATCGTTCGGCTAGCCCGAGCTCTTTCGCTTCTTCGCCGTTAAATTTACGTGCACTCCAAAGTAGATCTAGGGCATTACCTGAGCCAATTAGCCTGGGCAGTGTCCAGCTGACACCGTGCTCTGCGACCAAACCACGTTGTGAAAAAGCGGTGCTGAATTTTGCATTGCGCTCAACGATACGCATGTCTGCCAAGGTTGCGACAGCAAAAGCCAAGCCCGCGCAGGCACCGTTGATGGCGACAATAATCGGCTTACGCACAGACATAAGATAGGTATAGGTGGTTTGGAAGTTTTCACCGAGGGATGTATCTCCTGGCGAAGCTTTTAGTGACGAAAGGTCGTCGCTTTGGCCGTTGCCGCCACTGCTCATTGAATCTAGGGCGTTCATATCCATGCCGGGGCAGAAGCCGCGACCAGCGCCGGTTAACACGATGCCGACAACGCTTTCGTCTTTTTCGGCAGCTGCTAAAGCGTGACGAATTTCGGCCAGCATTCTGGCTGTGAAGGCATTTAATGCCTCGGGGCGGTTCATGGTAATCACCGCCACTGGATCGTTTACTTCATAAATAATTTCTTGGTATTCGTGTGCGCTCATGAGTCTCTCCCTTTCTTTATGTCTCTCAGAGATTACCGTTTACAACCGCGCTGCGCTATATCTGTGCCCAAGGAATTAACTTGCCCATTAGACTTGGGAATTCAGCAGTAGAGCATCTGGTGAGCCCGTGACGAAAAAACGTACGCTTTTGAATTCATCAAATTCGCCTAAATTTGGCAGGGTAAGAGCTTCCGCTTGATGAAATAGACTGAAGTCCGGGTCATCTATTGTGGCTATTCGCGAGTCGGCAATGAGCAATATTCCATTCAGGGCTTTGATTTTTTCGAGCAAGGCAAAATTGCTGCGGTCGTAGAGAACGTCAGCCATGAGAATGAGATCTAAGTCTTTAGGTAAATCATCGATATCTGCGCATAACTGGATGTCTGTATGGTTTAGCTCAGAGTTAGTTTTTGTTGCTAACAGCGCTTGTTTGTCATTGTCGCAGGCCCAGACTTTGGCTGCGCCGGCTTGCTTTGCAGCGATGGCTACCACGCCGGAGCCAGACCCGATATCCGCAACACGTTTATTCTTTACCGCAGCGGGGTTGTCAATGAGCCACTTTGCCAACGCCAAGCCGCTCCCCCAACAAAAAGCCCAGTAGGCCGGTTTTGCAATGACATCACGCATGACCTGTTCTGGCAATGGACCGGTAGGGAAGTTGCTTTTGATTAGCGCCAATCGAATATTGGGCACTTCATCTAGTCTAGAAATTTCTAGCTCTGAGGAGGGTAGGGTACGCCTTAGTGCTTTGAGCAGTTCATTCAGATTTGCTTGCATTTTTATGTTCTTTGCACTCCTTCCGTTAGAGGATTTTGGGTGAAAGGTGGTTGTTGAGCCTTGATATTGCGGCAGTTGGACTTGGGGCGCTAGCCTTGGGCGCATATTATCCGTAGTCTATTCTGCTTAAAAAACGTATTCGCAAATATGTGCGCGGGGTGGGGAGCCAAAAATATGAGTGACGAGAAAAATCAAGTTCAGGGCAAAGACAAGAGCGGTGCTGAAAGCCTGGTAGAGACATTAGTAGATGCCGGGGTAGAGGTTTGTTTTGCTAACCCCGGAACATCTGAAATGCATTTCGTTGCCGCCTTGGATAATAACCCCCAGATGCGCTGTGTCTTAGGGTTGTTTGAAGGCGTGGTGACTGGCGCAGCTGATGGTTATGGGCGCATGAAAGGCTCCCCTGCAGCAACATTGACCCATTTAGGGCCTGGCTTAGGTAATGGCTTAGCCAATCTGCATAACGCAAAGAAAGCGCGCACGCCGGTGGTCAATGTTATTGGTGATCATGCCACCTTTCACCGCAAGTATGATGCGCCGCTCACCTCGGATGTTGAAGGTATTGCCAAGCCCATTAGTGGTTGGGTCAAGGTCTCTCAATCAGCAGATGATGTGGCCCAAGATGGCGCCGAGGCTGTGCAAGCGTCCATGGCGCCTCCAGGTCAAGTTGCCAGTTTGATTTTGCCAGCAGACACTGCGTGGAACAGAACCACGGCTGTTGCGAAGCCATTGCCATTAAAACAGCCAGCCCCAGTGAATACGGATAACGTTGACGATACCGCTCGGGCACTTAAATCTGGTGAACCCTGCGTAATGCTAATCAACGGTATTCTCACCGCAGAGCGCCTGGCTATGGCGGATAGAGTTGCTCAGGCCACAGGCGCTAGAGTAGTCACAGACACTTTTGTTTCTAGATCGCAAAGAGGCGCAGGTCGTGCCGAAGCCATGCGCTTACCTTATTTTGGCGAACAGGCGGCTGAAGTACTGAAGGGCACCAAACACCTCATTTTGATCAGTACCCAGCCACCGATTACCTTTTTTGCCTACCCAGATAAGCCTAATTGGCTGACCCCAGAGGGCTGTGAGCTGCATACATTAGTAGAGAGAGACGGTGACATCGACGGTGCTCTTGAAGCATTAATAGATGCTGTAGGTGCTCAGGCCGTGCAGCCTAATTTGGTGGAATTTGCTCGACCGGATATGCCCAAGGGGGAGCTCAACCCGCAAAGCATAGGACAGTCATTAGCCCACCTTTTTCCGGAAAATGCCATTGTGGTAGACGAAGGCGGAACCTGTGGTGGTGGGTGCACTGCCGCGACTAGAACGTCGGCTCCTCACGATTGGTTGATGTTGACCGGTGGATCTATTGGCTACGGCCTACCGGCGGCTACCGGCGCGGCCATTGCCTGCCCTGATCGTCAAGTGATTAGTCTAAATGGTGACGGCAGCGCAATGTACACGTTGCAGGCTCTCTGGACCCAGGTGCGTGAAAATTTGAATATCACCACAATTATATTCGCAAATAGAAAATACGCTATTTTGCAGGTTGAATTTGGTCGTGTGGGTGCACACAACCCAGGTCCTAAGGCCATGAGTATGTTAGATCTGACTAAGCCGGAGTTGAACTGGGCTTCGTTAGCAGAAGGCATGGGCATGCCAGCATGGAGGGCAACGTCCTTAGAACAATTTAACAAAGCGCTGAAGGCTTCGCTGGAGACTCAAGGACCTTCACTGATCGAGGCCATGGTTTAGGTCAAGTGAGGATCCTAGCCAGCGGTTGCTAACGGAGCAACTGCGATGCAGGCGTTGAGATAATTTGTGTTGCGACTAAGCGAGTTAGATGGATGGACAGTTGGAGAATCGATAAAACATTATGGGCTACGGGTTTAGCAGTGCGCGTTCTGGCAGGTACTCTGGCGGTCGTGTTTTTGTCACTCTTATTGGGCAGCGCAATGGTATCTGCCGGCGAAACGCCAAAGCAGAACGTGGAATTTCGCTGGAAGTTTCTTAAAGTAGGTGCGATGGATTTTGAAATCGGCCCCGCTTTTTTTTCGAAAGCTGCGGTAAATGCGGGTGAATTTGGTCAGCCTTTGTTCGTAACTGCTACCCAAGCAGAGCTTTTCGAGAGTAACGCTAAAAGCTCAGATCAGGGGCGGAAAATTGCGCCAACCGTTCATTTAGCCGTTACGGGTGTAACAAATGGCCCGTTAAGATGGTTTAAAAATTATCATGCTCGAGCCGAGTTAAAGGTTGCCCCACGAGCGCGCGCTTTTACCCTAAAAGGAGAAGACGGTGGGATATATGAAGAGCGAAAGTTGATCTTTGCGTCTGGTTTGCCGCCTCGAGTCGAATCATTTGTGGATTCTACTGCCTTGGCACCCCTAGACGTTCAAAGTGCGTGGAAAAGCGATACCGTAGACCCATTGACTGTTTTTGAGTGGATGATTTTTTCTGCTGTAAAAGGCCAATCTTGTGCCAAAAACTTTTGGATATACGATGGTAAGCGCAGATATGCTGCTCGAACCGCTGATCTAGTCGATAACATTGTCACTGATGTAATGGAAAAAACGGTCTTA
>Ga0115004_10002909_pt1 | contig 14032 bp, 17 predicted proteins | sample ArcticOcean_MG_C_10_FD_88737 | JGI IMG/M metagenome (GOLD analysis project Ga0115004, IMG submission 88737) | Marine microbial communities from western Arctic Ocean - ArcticOcean_MG_CB11_90 | ecosystem: Environmental > Aquatic > Marine > Oceanic | place: Arctic Ocean: Canada Basin | collected...
AATTAAAATCACTCCCGTTGAAATAAGCAAAATAGATAAAATAGTAAATACTTTTAGATAAACTCCTAAAAAAATAATTGAAATCACTGTTGCAACCAATGGACCAAATCCACGTGCTATAGGATAAACTGTTGTAAATTTTCCAGTCTGATAAGCTGTTAAAAGAAAATTTTGGTAACCTTGATGAATTAATGCACTTATAATAATATAGGGAAAACTTTCAATACTTGGTGCGGGTAAAAAAATTACAGCAATAATGCAAGCTGGAACGTGTCCATAAACTATTGCAGGAATAGATACATTTTTATTTTTATATTTACTAGCCATACTATTCCAAATAGCGTGTAAAAGAGCAGAGAATAAAACTGTAGCAAAAACTATTGTGTCCATAAAATTTTAAATATTCTTATACGATCTATAAATATAAGTTAAGTAATGTTTGATTTATATTTTCTTGTAATCTTAAGTTTTTTTAATTAAATTTACTACAATGAATAAATTTGATTTAAATAACAGAACAGCTATTGTCACTGGCGGTGCACAAGGTTTTGGACTTGCTATGACAAAACGATTTTTGGTATCAGGTGCAAGTGTAATTATTTGGGACTTAGATAAAAAGGCAGTCGAAGACACAATAAAAAAATTAAACCACGAAAAATTGTTTTCAAATATTATTGATGTTACTAATTTTGATCAAGTAAGTACCGAAGTAGAAAAAGTGACTAAAGATAAAAAAATAGATATTTTTATAAACAACGCTGGTGTTGCAGGTAAAAACACCACAGTTTGGAATTATCCTGTCGATGAATGGAAAAAAGTTTTAGAATTAAACCTCAATGCTGTTTTTTATTGCCTTAAAGCAATTACGCCTCATATGGTAAAAAATAATTATGGACGGATTGTAAATATTGCATCAATAGCTGGAAAAGAAGGTAATCCTAATGCTTCTGCTTATAGTGCTTCTAAAGCAGGAGTAATTGGCTTAACTAAATCTTTAGGTAAAGAATTGGCTGATAAAAATATTGCTGTAAATACGGTAACACCAGCTGCTGCGAAAACTCGAATTTTTGATCAAATGACAAAAGAACACATTGATTACATGTTATCTAAAATTCCGAGAAATAAATTTATTTTAGTAGAAGAGTTAGCCTCACTTGTTACATGGTTAGTTAGTGAGGAAAATTCTTATACTACAGGAGCTGTGTTTGATTTAAGCGGTGGTAGAGCCACTTATTAAAAATTTAAAAGCTTATATTTATGAAAGAAACTTATCTTTATTTACTAACAGGAATAGCAATTGGATTGCTTATTTACCTCGCTGGTAAATATATCTTTTAAATTTAAGAAATAAACCAGTGAAAAGGCAAAAAAGGAGGTCTCAATACGAACCTTCCAATTTATGTTTATTTTAGATGTGCTTTTAATAATTAAAAAATTAGTGTACATGGCAGATAATAAATAATTTAAAAAAAATGACATACAAAGAATTTTTAGAGACTCTGGAAGAACTTCAATTAGACTTAGATTCTGCTGCAGAAGCTCTAGATTTAGAAATCTTAGATATCGAAGCTTGGGAAGAAGAAGAAGAGATACCAAAATCTGCCGAAAAATGGGTTAAAAAAGAGAAGGTTGAGTTTGCTGAATTGCATAATTCTAATGAAGACGAAGGTTTAAACGATGAAGAAGATGAAGATCTAGATGGTGATGATGATGACGATGATTTAGATTTTGATAACGAAGAAGGCGAAGAACTGAAATAATTTTAACCTCTTTTTAAATTTGGTAATCGTCTAAGTTTTTCATTAAAAACGTATTTTTCAAAAAATAAATTAAAGATTTGATAAATCTTTAACATTAAAAATGAAATTAATAAGCCAAAAATAACCCTTGCAAAAATAACTCCTGAGAAGTGCCCACCTACAGCAAGCATCAATAGCGTATCTTCAATAATAGCGTGAACAAGATTGATCATTAGAATTGAGAGAAAAACACTCTGCTTGTCGATCTTAGCAGTATTAACTTCTTTAATTAAAATCCCACCTCCAAATTGAAGGCCAATTGTCATGCCTACAATAATAATGTTCATTGCTGATTCACTAATACCAAAAAACCTTAACGGTGGAACTAATATTCTTTTTAAAAAGTTTTCTATACCTATAGCTTTAAGAATTTCTAATATTGTGACAAGCACTACTACAATAATAAAAATATAAAGCAAATAAAGTGTTTGATCTTTTAACCAAAACCATAAACCTGGCTGTGGGGGATCTAGTGTAAAAGAAGTTGTAAATGGTTCGTTTAGATAATTAAATTTTCTATAAATTAAATTTAAAATGCAACAAACAAAAAAAGCTGACACAAGTCTATAAAAAGAAGTAAATAAAAAAGAGACACCAGCAGATTTTGAGATAGCCGATTCCACTAAAAGATTGTGACAAAGCAACATAGCTACAGTCAAAACAGTAATTTGGGCAACACTTACATCAAGAAATGGGAGAACATTTACAAATAAGATTAAAGCTGCGTAAATATTAACTATTAAAGCAGTCACCCAAATAATACCTAATTCGGAGGGTAAACCAATTAATCCCATTAAGGGTGCAAAGGCTTTAGCAATTAGATCTACTATACCTGTAACTTCTAATAATTTGATAATGAATACGAATGGAATTAAAATTTTATATAGAGGTATTGTTACATCTTTGATTTCTTGAAAAAGTTTTTTAAAAAACATAATAAATATACTTTTGCATTAATTTTATTTAATGTTTTCGATATCACCCTTAAAATTAGCTGATGTAAAAACACCACCTTGAAAAAGTAAAGCCATTTTGTCTTTGTGCTCATTTTTACTTAAAGATTGAAAATTAAATCTATCTACACTATCTACAGGTTTATAGCCAAGTTGATGCGCACGTGCATTGTTCCACCATGATCTTTTGTTTTTGGACACTCCGTAAACAATTTCATGATGAATGGCTTTGTGTTTAATCCCAATATCAACTAGCTGAGTAAGGTCACTGTAGCTAATCCAAGTTGATATATGCCTTCTATCTTCTGGGACTTTCAAACAAGATCCAATTCTAATACACATGGATTTAATATTAAATTTATCAGCGTAAAATCTAGATAATTCTTCACCAAAAGCTTTGCTTAAACCATAATGACTATCTGGCCTTTGATTTGAGTATTGGTTTAATTTTGTTGTCCTTCTATGAAACCCAATAGCATGATTCGAACTTGCAAAAATTATTCTTTTTACCTTGTTTATTCTTGCTGCCTCAAAGAGATTGTAGGTGCCTATAATATTATTTTGTAAAATATTAGGTTGAGTGTCTTCAATCGGTATAGCACCGAAATGAACAATTGCATAAATACCTTTGGTCATCTTTATGATTGATTTAAGATTTTTAAGATTTCCTAATATAAATTTTTGGTTTTTACTTATATTTTTTTTTTTTAAATCTGTGCCTTTAAGATTCTTGTAGCCAAGATTTGCTAAAGACCTAAAAAGCATACCACCTAAATGACCTGAAGCCCCTGTAACTAAAACTTTTTTTTTCATATTTTATTTAAACTTTGCTCCTTTGATGTTTAAGCTAGCCATATAAAAAGAGGTACTGGCTGTAATAAACAATGTTTTTCCGTCAACACCTCCAAAATCAACATTTGATACACGTTCCGGAATTTTGATATACCCAATTTGTTCTCCAGATGAAGTGTAACAAGCAACACCATCCCCGCAACTAGTCCAAAGATTTTTTTCTGAATCAAATCTAAATCCATCCATAACATAATTAGGATCAGTTTTTGCAAACTCTATAGGGCTAGATACTTTTAAATTTTTATCAATATCGTATCTTCTAATATATTTAGTATCACCTGTATTTGAAATAAATAAATGAGATTCATCAGGCGAAAAAGCGATACCATTAGGCCGCTCCATGTCTGTTACTAAAGCATCTAGTGATTTTACTTTTGGATCATATTTAAAAACATAACATCCGTCATACATCATCTTACCTGGAAACCCTTCTACACGCTTAGGGTTGATAATTCCAAAAGGAGGATCTGTAAAAAAAATTGTTCCATTTGAATGAACGCATACATCGTTTGGTGAATTTAATCTTTTATCCTTATATTCATCTGCAATTAAAGTAATGACATTGTTTTGGTCAGTTGTGGTAACTCTTCTGGCTCCATGCTCGCACGTTACAAGATTACCCTGATTGTCTGTTGTATTGCCGTTTGAAAAATTTGAAGGTGATCTAAAAATTTCAACTTTTTTAAAGTCAAAACTTAACATTCTGTTGTTTGGAATATCACTCCATATCACTTTATTTAATTTTTTTAAATAACAAGGCCCTTCCGTCCAGACACTTCCTGTATGAATTTGTTTTAGATTAATATCTTTAGTGTACTCTTCAAATTTACTTTTGCTCATACTGTTATTACTAACACTCGTCTAATTTAAAAAAAAGAGGTTATCTTTTTTATTTATTAATTTTTAATTTTTAAACTTTCAGTTCTGAGCTGTCCGCACGCTCCTAAAATATCTTGACCACGCGATCTTCTAATAGTCGCAACATATCCAGCGTCTTGAACGACTTTACCAAATTTCTCAATTTCTTCCCTTTCAGTTGGCAGGTATTGAACACCCGGCCAAGGATTAAATTCTATAAGATTAACCTTACAAGGAAATTGTGCCATAAGTTTTACGAGTTGTTTTGCACATTCCATGCTGTCATTGATATCCCTAAGCATAACATATTCTAAAGTTATTTTTTCTTTAACAACAGAGCTATAATATTTGCACTGCTCTATAAGATCTTTAATTTTAAATTTCTTATTAATAGGCATAATCATCTCTCTTATATCGTCAGTTGGAGCATGTAGCGATAAAGCTAGATACGTTCCTATCTCTTTAGCTGCTTCAGGAATTTTATTGGCAATACCTGCTGTCGATACAGTTATTTTTTTAGAGCCGTAATTTAGCCCTTCTTTATTTTTTAGTATTTCAACTGCTATTCTTACATTATCATAATTATAAAAAGGTTCTCCCATACCCATTAGAACAATATTAGTTATTTTTTTTTGTTCATCCCAATCATTGAGTTGTTCTTTTGCAATCATCACTTGATTAATAATCTCAGCGAAACTTAAATTTTTAACTAAACGCTGAGTGCCTGTGTGGCAAAATTTACAATTTAAAGTACACCCTACCTGTGAAGATATGCAGAGCGTTGCTCTTGTTTTTTCTGGAATATAAACACACTCTACTTCATTACCGTCAAAAAGTTTAATGAGCCATTTTATGGTTCCATCACTTGAGGTCTGAGTTTTCTCAATTTTTGGTCTTTGTAGATTGATTAAGTTTTTAAGTTTATCTCTAAGATCCAAAGAAAATGTAGTTAAATTGTTAATCTCAAAAGACCCTTTTTTATAAACAGATTGCCAAATCTGTTTACTACGCATTGAAACTTTTTTTTCTTCAATTTTTAAATCTTTATTTAAAAAAAGTTTCAAATCTTCAAAATTAAAATCAAAAAAATTTTTTTCGTTCATATAATGATTGAATATAGAATAATATGTTGATTGTGTATACTTTGGACATTTGATAGATAAGCCAATGTTTCTAAGAATTAAAAATATTCCTAAACTATCTTGGAGCTCTAACTCTCCAACTAACCTCAGGCCCTCTTTAAAAACTTTGTTTTATCTTTGTTTGGGGCTAATTTTCTTTGGTTTTGGCGAAGGGTTGCTGATTGTTTCTGGTATTGGTGCTTCGCCTTGGAATGTTCTTCACCAGGGGATAGCTATGAGTCTTGGTTTGTCTGTTGGAACTATTGCTTTTCTAGTAAGTTTTTTAGTTTTATTGCTGTGGTATTTTTTAGATCAAAAAATAGGCATGGGAACAGTTATTAATTTTATAATTATTGCTATTATGATTGATGTAACAATCTATTATTTTAATAAACCTAACGAATTGTTTTCTCAAATCCTTATGGTTTTTGTAGGAATAATATTGGTTGGTTTTGGCACAGCAATGTATTTAATAGCAAACTTAGGAGCAGGACCAAGAGATGGTTTGATGACAGGATTACAGAAAAAAACTGATGCACCAATAGCTTTAATAAGAACCTCTATTGAAATAATTGTATTTTTACTTGGTTGGTTTTTAGGTGGAACAGCAGGCATCGGAACTTTATTTTATGTTTTAGGCATTGGTACTACAGTTGCATTGTGCTTACACTTGTTTTCGAATGACCAAAAATACAGTTAATGGTGGTTTATTAAGCATTTATTAACTGGACTAATTTTTCCTACTTTGCTAGATTTAATCAGCATTAGCTTAAAGGCATTGTTAGCATTTTAAAAAAACTGCTGGCATCCTTTTTTATCCTTTTGTTTTTTTAAAAAGGACTTAATATGAAAGAACAGGAAATTAGAGAAAAAAGAATACTATCTAGATTAAACTTAGATAAACTTCCTTATAAGATAGAAAATAATACTTTCAAAACTCTTGGTGCTGAGGTGTCAACTTTTATTCATTATGTTTTTTCGATGCGGCAAAAATCAGAATCGTTAAATTGGTGTTTTGCTAACATTAAACGTGTTAAAATTTTTCTTCAAATATTTCACGCCAATGAGTTGGGTTGTGAAATTTACAAGGAAGAAATAGCAAAAAATATTTCCGAGTATTCGTACAAAACTATTGCTAAAATTATTGATGATGGACTTCTATTGGGCCACTTTGTACTTCTGTCTCCTGACGGTACTAACGGTAAAGATAATAAAATTAAAAATATTCGACCTTCAGAAGAATTAATTACTAGCTTTATGAACTTAAGCATAGATATTATTTCTTATATTGATAAAAAAAATCACAAATAGATTCTAGCAATTGCCTCTATAAAAACTTGCTACCTATAGTTTTATTGGTTAGTTATTTTGTATAAAATTATGAATTACAATAAACTCTATAATTTCTTAAAAAACTTACCTAAAAAACTTAATAGTTTTTACATAGAAAATTCGAAATATGTTCTTAAAATTGAAAACAAATCTAAGAATAAAAATATTTATGACCCCGTAACAAATTTAGATAAAGCTTTTGAAAAATTTATACGAAATATCATTACTAGACAATTTCCTAAAGATGCTATTATGGGTGAAGAATTTTCAGAAAAATATTCTGATAGTGATTACAAGTGGTATGTTGATCCTATTGATGGAACAAGAGCTTTTATGGTCGGAGCTCCGACCTGGTCCAATTTAATTGGATTAACCTATAAAGACCAACCTATTTTAGGTTTAGCAAATTTTCCAAGTTTAAATAAGTTTTATGTAAGTGATCAAAACAGATCTTATTTAATTGATGGTAAAAAAAGTATTTTAACAACTTCTAAAGAGAATGATTTAAAAAAATGTAAAATTATAGGACACATGCATGAAATATTATTTTTAAAAAAATTTAATAAAATAATAAACAGAATTATTTCTTCTGTTTCTTATTTTGGCGCAGCAACATTTGATGCTTTAAATTTTTGTTTACTTGCGGAAGGAAAAGTAGACGCGGTAATTGAAACTAACCTTAAACCTTATGATATAGTACCGCTCATCTCTATAATTGAGAAGGCAGGAGGCACGGTTAGTACTTGGGATAATAAATCACCAATAAAGGGAGGAAATATATTGGCCACTTCTAATCAAAAATTACATAACAAGATATTAAAAATACTAAAATCTTCTAATTAAAATGTTTTAATTTGTGTATTTATCATCTTTAGATAAATCAGCTCTTATTGATGAAAAAATAATTAAAACTAAAAAAGGTAAGGCAATTAAATTCATTGTTTTCCAACTTGTTATGCTCAACATATAGCCCGCTGATAAACTGGCTAAAGCTTGTATCGAAAAAACAAGAATATCATTAAACCCTTGAGCTTTAAACTTTTCTTCTTCTTTGTAAGACAAAACGAGTAATCCAGTGCCTGACAAATATAAAAAATTCCAACCTAACCCTAGAAAAACTAAAGCCAATATATAATTAAAAAAAGATGGTTCTAAAAAACTCAATAAAATCGTTAGAATATAAAAAGTTACACCTGCATAAATTACTTTACTGTGACCAAATTTTTTTAATAAACTTCCTGTGATCAAAGATGGTAAAAACATACATGTTATATGTAGTTGGATTACGATACCCGTTTTGTTTAAACTGTAGTTTTCCATTACATGCATGTTGATAGGTGTTGCGGTCATTAAGAATGACATAACGGCATATGCGAAGGCTGCGGACACAACAGCTTGTAAAAACCTTGGCTGTAAAATAAGTTCAAAATAACTTCTCCCTTTATGTTTGTTTGCCCTAACTGGTTCGATATTTGGATTATAAAAGCTTAAGAATATAATAGGTACGGACGTTAAAAAAGCTAAAGACAAATAAGACCCAACATATAAGTGTCCATTAATTAAATCCTTGTTAAAGTTAGCAATGTTAGGGCCAAGAAGTGCAGAAAAGATTGAAGCTAACATTATAATTGAAAGTGCTTTTGGTACGAAGGATTTTTCTACGCTTTCAGCGGCAGCAAAACGATATTGGTGAGTAAAGGACATTCCGCAACCAATAAAAAAACAAGCAAGACAGAATAGATAAAAATTTTTATCCCATACCCCGTAAGCTGCTAATAAAGCTGAAAAAGAACTAAAGATTGCTGCGTATAAAAATCCAGCCTTTCTTCCAATCTTACTCATAATTTTAGCTGCAAAAAAAGAAAAAATAGCAATACCTACAATCATTAGAGAGGTTGGAACGGTTTGCAGTGACTTTACAGGACTCAATGTGCTACCGATAATTCCACTTAAAAAAACATTTACAGGTGCTGGTGTAAAACTAAATATTTGACTTGCGGTAATGATCCAGAGATTTTTATTCATTTTAAATCTGATTAGAGTATCTTGTCTGATAGCATAATATAAATTAATGCACAAAATTAAACATGGGTAAAAAAACTATAGGTATATCAATCGCTGTTTTGGGTGCACTTGTCTTGTTCTCGAGTGAAGAAAATGCATGGATTATATCTGCTGTACTTTTAGGTGTTGGCAGTGGGATTTTTTTTTGGAAAGAATAACCTAGCTTACCAAAAGGTATATGAATAAATATCTGCTAATTTTTCCAACGGCAACTAAAATTAAAAATAATAAAAAATTTACTCTTAAAATTCCAGTTATTAAAGTAAGTGGTTCACCGATAACCGGTAACCAAGAAAATAGTAAAGACCAAATTCCAAATCTATTAAATCTATTAGAGGCAACATCAATTTGATTTTGACTAAATGGAAACCATTTCTTATTTATATATTTAAATAAATAAAAACCTAACAACCAATTAAAAACAGAACCTAAAATATTTCCTAAGCTTGAGGTACTTACAAGTAGGAAAGGACTATAAATGTTTGTTTTTAGTGAACTAATTAAAGTTAGTTAGCTTGAAAGTGGAAGAATAGTGGCTGCCAAAAAAGAGGTTAGAAAAAGAAGAAAATATAGTGTCATGTTTTCTTATATGTGATGCAAATTAATTTATCAGAAAACATTAATTTTTTTTTATATTTTTTTTTGATCTCCTCTATGCCATTTTTTATTTCTTTCGATGAAAGATTTAGAAGACATGAGTTAAATCTATTTTTTATCATTTGAAGATATGAGTCTCTAGACATGTTAACTTTAAAGGTAAAATAATTAATTTTATATTTTTTAAAATTTGACTTAATTAAATTTAAAATTAATTTATCTTTCTCTAAACTTTTTAAGAGCTTTAATTCAAAAACTTTAAATAAAGGCCAATAGTTTTTCTTTGGACAAAGAGCCAAAATTACAATTTTTCCATGTGGTGTAAGATTTCTTTTTGAAAATTTTAGAATTTTTTTAATTTCTGCAAATTTAAAAAAATGAATGGATTGTTTGAATAAAATGATGTCAAATTTTTCTTTTGTTTCATTTAAATATTTTAAAGCATTTATTTTAATAAACCTTATTTGTTTTTTGATATCTTTGTGTTTAACAATATCAATTCCTAAAGGTAAATTGGTCATCTGATATCTTTTTGAAAGAGTGAAGATAATCTTTCCACGACCACAACCGACATCTAAAATGTTCGTTTTTTTAGAAAAATTAATTTGTTTTCTTAAAAAATGAGTTAAACTGAAGATGTACTTATTTGAGGATAACCAATTGTTATTGTCCCAGTTTTTTAATTTTTTCATTAAGTTAATTTATGTAAAGATTATTCTACTCATATAGCAAAACTTTTATAAATTAGTGATTGAATAATTTAATCAATCCGTTAGTTTACGTATAAAAAATGAGCACGCATAGAACTAATATACCTAACTCTTTGAACGAACACTGGATGCCTTTTTCGGCTAACCGAGACTTCAAAAAAAATCCAAGATTAATTACGAGCGCAAAGGGAGTTTATTTAAAAACTCACGAAGGCAATACTTTAATTGATGCCAGCTCTGGTTTATTTTGTAATCCGTTAGGGCACGGCAGAGAAGAAATTGCTGAGGCAGTCGGCAAGCAATTAAAAGAGTTAGATTTTGTTCTGCCTTTTAATCAGGGATTTGGGGGGTCGTTTGAGTTAGCAACTAGAATTGCAAAACATACACCTGAAGATTTAAATAAGATTTTTTATACTATTTGTGGATCAACTGCAGTTGATTCATCAATTAAAATTGCTATGGCTTATCACGCGTCTAAAGGTCATAAAAAAAAATTTAGATTTGTAGGTCGTGATCGAGGCTACCATGGAATGAATATTGGTGGTTTATCTGTAGGTGGTTTTAGTAATTATAAGGAAATGTGTGCAAGTATTTTAATGCCAGGTGTACAGCATATGCGCCATACTTTTTTACCTGAACATAAATTTATCAAAGGACAACCTGACACGGGTGCAGAAATAGCAGATGATTTAGAAACAATCGCAGAAAAATTTGATGGCGAAATAGCAGCATGTATTGTTGAGCCTATTGCAGGTTCAACAGGAACTCTTATTCCTCCAAAAGGATATTTGGATAAGCTAAGAAAAATTTGTGACAAGTATGGTATTCTTTTAATTTTTGATGAAGTAATAACAGGTTGGGGAAGAACAGGATCTGCTTTTGCTGCACAAGAGTTTGGTGTGACACCTGATTTAATAACTATGGCCAAAGCGACAACAAATGGTGTTGTTCCTATGGGTGTTGTTGCTGTACGAGATGGTATTTATGATTCAATTGTTAATTCAGCGCCCGAGGGAGCTATCGAGTTATTTCATGGCTATACTTATTCAGGAATCCCAGTTGCAGTAGCTGCTGCACTAGCTGTGCAAGATATATTTGAAAAAGATGACATTTTTAAAAGAGTAAAGGAAATATCTCCTTATTTTCAAGATGCTTTACACTCTTTAAAAGATCTTGATTGCATAAAGAGTATCAGGGGTTACGGCTTGATGGGCGGAATTGATATTAGAATGAAAGACAAACCCGGAAAAGCAGGCTTTCAGATTTATAAGGCTTGTTACGACAATGGTATTAATTTGAAATCAACGGCAGATGCATTAGTTCTAGCACCCCCATTTGTTTGTGAAAAAAAACATATTGATGAAATTTTCGATAAATTAAGAAAAAGTATTACTCAATATATGAAAAAGTAGCCTTACATAAGCTCAAATTGAACACATACCCGTAAACTCTACCTGTTGACTCATAAGACCTAATCAATTTGAATAAGCAGTATTATGAAGTTTAAAGATCAGGTTATCTTCGACTTAGGAAATGAAAAATTTAGACATTTACATCGTGTTGAAAAACGATTTAAAAAAGTTAATATTGTCGATCTTAATCAAAGATTAAATCAAGCAAAAAAAAAAAATTTTTATTATAATACAAAAGTTATTTTTGTTTCTCTTTTGGGGTTAGTAATTTTTGCTGTAATTAGTTTGAAATTTTAATATTCATTGCCCTTGTGCAAATAAAAAAAAAGTTACTGAAAATTTTTACTACATTCTTGGTTAGTTTTCGTGAAATTAAGTCTTCTGAGAGAACGCTAGGAATCAAATAAAATCTTTTTGAAATTTTATCCTGTGAAATCATTTTTAATAAAACTAAAGTTCTAAGTTTTCGAACACAGGTTGCTCTTGGTATTTTAGTGACTTCAGATACCGAAGTTGCACTTATACTTGCTTTTATAAATTCTTTAAATGTATTTGGATTATCATATAAGTTTTTATGGGATATATTTTTTACTTTTGCTTTTGCTGTAAATAAATGTGCAACTTGTAAAAATATCAGACCAAGTTCGATATCATTGAGTTGTTTGCTCCACAATCTAAGATATTCAAGTTGTGCTTCTAAAAAATGAAACCAGTAAAAACTAAACCTTTTCTCTATCTCTTTCTTCATTGTTTCACTGGAAATAGAATAATTAAGTTTTTTACAAATAAAACTAGTTAGTCTAGCCACTTCTTCGATTTCGGTAATAATGTTTAAAGTATAATCTTTTTTATATTGTTCGCTAGGTAACCATCCAATATTTTTATTTTGTTTGCTGAGTACTTTTTGTTTTATGAGTAGTAAAATTTTTCGTCTTGCTGTTTCTTTTGGTAAAGCCGTGTCTGTTGCAATTTTGATTATAGATATATGTTTAGGATTAATAACACTGTGATTTTCCCAAAATTTTTCTAAACTAATATTGAAACCAAGATCATAATCTTTTTGTCTTAAAATACTTTGATGAGTTTGTCTTGCGAAGTACAAAGCAAGATTTCCATTTTCTATACTTTGGTATCTGATGTGCAAGCCTGATAAAAATTTAGACTGAAACTCAATAAACAAATATTGGTAATCAACCCAGTTCTCTAAAATTATTTTTTCTATATTGTCTTTTGATATTTGCTTCATAAGCTTTTAATTTACATGTTTAATGTCCAATGTGGGTAAATAAGGCTTAAGACGGTTACAGTCAACAATCAATACAGATTGATTTTATAGATTTTTTTTTAATTGTTTTAACTAGAACAAATTTATAGTGGTTAGGGTAAAGTTTTAGGTTTTTTAATTTAAAAAAGAAAATGCTATTATACTGCCAGCTACCAACGACACAAAAGTAAATACTAAAAAAAATCTTCTTCTTTCTTTCCTTTTTTCGACAATTATTCTTTTTATTAAATTGTCAATATTAGGTCTTGTTGGCATAGTTTTTGTTGTATTAAGTGATTCTTTTTTTCCTTCTACTAAAAAATTATTTTCTTTGAGCTGAGCTTTCATGTCCTATAGATATAACTATAAATAGTTTATTGTAATATACATTTAGTCCAAAGTGGGTTTTATAAGACTTTAGTCATACCAATATGGGTTTTTATTAATTTAGCTAATAATATTTAGGAAAAAATAAAAGATTTGAAAACATATAAAAATATAATTATTAATATTGATAAACATTTAGGCGTTCTTACTCTTAACAGACAAGAGAAAAATAATTCTTTAAATATAGAAGCTTCTAAAGAAATTTACGAAGGTTTAAAAGAATTAGAAATGAATTCCTCTATTAGAGTTATTTTAATTCAAGGAAATCAGAAATTTTTTTCTCCTGGAGCTGATTTAAAAGAACTTAGTAATTTAAATACAGAATCTGCAAAATCAAAAGGTCTCTTTAACTTTTTTGACAAAATAAAAGAAATTAATATTCCAATTGTTGCGGCGGTTGAAGGGTATGCTTTAGGCGGAGGCATGGAGCTTGCTTTGTTATGTGACATCATTATCGCATGCAAAGATTCAAGATTTGGCCAACCTGAAATTAATTTGGGACTAATACCTGGAATAGGAGGGACACAAAGATTAAAACATTCTCTCGGTAAATATAATGCGAATTATCTTTGCATGTCAGGAGAAATTATTTCTGGAACAAAAGCTTACGAGCTCGGTCTTGTAAGTGTCTTATTGGATAAAGTTAATTTTCTTGAAGAAGTAATAAAAGTTGCAAAGCAGAT
>Ga0115004_10002910_pt1 | contig 14031 bp, 7 predicted proteins | sample ArcticOcean_MG_C_10_FD_88737 | JGI IMG/M metagenome (GOLD analysis project Ga0115004, IMG submission 88737) | Marine microbial communities from western Arctic Ocean - ArcticOcean_MG_CB11_90 | ecosystem: Environmental > Aquatic > Marine > Oceanic | place: Arctic Ocean: Canada Basin | collected...
CAACAACAACAACAACAACAACAACAACAAATATTCGACATCGAACATCTACTTCAACTGGATACGTTAGAAAAAGAACTCAGAGAAGCCGCGGATATCGTACAAGAATGGGCCTTAGAGCGACAAACGGCGAAAAGATCGTTAGAGGCGAATCATAAAGGGCAAATGAAACAATCAGAGCTGTTTTATAAGAAATTGGTCGAACGCGAACACGAGTTATCAAAAGAAGCGAAAGAACTCGCCGAGGAAATGGAACAAAGAGAGAAACAATTGAAACAAATGGAAGAAGAAGCTATGCAAGCGAGAGAGTTAGCGGAAGGGTTACCGGAACAGCTCGAACACTTACGAGTGACCGTGAACGAGGAGAGGGAGACGATCGAGGAAGTGGCGAGTACGATTGAAGGCGCGGAATCGAAACAAACGAGTCAATTGAAATCATTAGAAGAAGCGAATTATGCTTTTAAGAGCAGGTTAGGGTTATCGTTCGAGCGAAGGTCCGAAGATGACGATTTAAGATTCGTGTTCACTCTCATCGATAGGTTCGATATGGACCGAGAGTTTTCGTTTAATATTAAGTTGGACGATAGTGGGCGATACGTTCTCGTAGATTGCGAGCCTCCTGTTAGAGATGCGCAGAAATTTATGCGAGAGTGTAATCAAAGTGGTGGTAGAGAGTTATCCAAGTTCGTTCGACGAATGAGAAGAGCGTTCGTCGATCTTTGCGAGAAGGGCAACTAGTAATAATCAAATATCCTGACTTTGACGTAAAATTGTAAAATAAAAATAATAGTATCCCGCAAACTCCAGACGCGCACGCTTCATTTATCATTTAACCTAATCACGCATATGATTAACAACGCTTCACAATCACATTCTATTCGTGTTTTAGTTAATCAAAGCCAGCTATTTCATCATGATCGGAAGAAGTCAAAATCCTTTTTTTATAAAAGATATCCAAAATCTTCCTCTTATTCAACGAACTCTTCGAGTGATAGTGATGCTACTACTACTACTACTACTACTACAACTGCTACTAATTTCTCTTCAGTGACGAAAGAGCGCTTGAAAATCCTGTTAGCAATTGATTCCTTTGGCATCGAAACGATGTTACTTACTTCAGAAGGCAAACATGTAGTACTCAATAAATATGACTTGAAGCAAATCACGGAGAGAATAAAAATGTTACAGATGAGTATACCGTACGCGAAAGAGAACTTAATCGCATTAATAGTCGAGAACCCGACCTTACTTGCCTATGAATCGAAAGATATAATAAGAGCTTCCAGGTATATTCCAGAGTTATGTGAAGAGAGAGTTACGGCTGAGTTGCTATGTACGCGATGCCCGGCCGCGTTCTCGCACGTCTTGAAAAGAGTCCTTGACGAAGTTCCATATAAGAAATTTGAGCTCTCCTTAAGAGAATGGTTAGAATCAGTCGATGGAAAGAATTGGGCGCATTGTTTCACGCAAAGGCCAATAGTTTGTTCGGAGTGGAGCTATTTGAATCAAATGAAACAGTTCGATAGGAAATCGTTACAGCCCTGGATTAGAGAAGAGAAAGATAGAGTGTACAAATATAGCGGAAAAAGCGTTAGAGTTAAGAACAGTAGCGACGATGATGATGACGATGATTAAAAGTAGGTAGAAGAGTCGTATTATTATCATTAGCTTATATGTAGTACTTATTTACAAAAAGAATAGTTGGTTACTGTCTATAATTTACAAGTCGCCTTTAATCAATCAACTATAGTGTATACGCCGCTGTCTTTTTAAAATAACGGCGAACCGGTGAATTTCTCCGCCGCTAATAAAGCGACGATGCCAATCATAGCAGCTCTGCCGTTCAACATTTCGGAATTCGTTTTAAACATCGCGAACTGCCTCGTTTCATCGAAGTTGTCTTGCGTAAACTTTGGCGTAATCGTACCAAGAATAGCGACCGCGATCGTAAACGCGAACAAAGAGAAGTTCTGTGCGTCGATGATATGCGTGGGCACACCGGAGACAATCTTCTCTGGAAACAATAAATTGATCGCTTCCTTCTTCGTAATGACTTCACCGGCAACGGCTGAAACAAAACCAACCATCGCTGCTCTGCCATTAATCAATTGCGCGGTTTCCGAAAAGATCGGATTACTGCTCGATTGTTTCGATGCAACTACCTTCGGGGAAACGAACGACGATACGTCGTCTGCGTCGATAGATCCAGCGACGTCGATCGATCCAGTCGCCTTGATCGTCCTGTTGACCTTTCTCGAACTCGATGAAGAAGAAGAAGAAGAAGAAGAAGTAAAGGATTGCACGCGGAGCGTGTTTTGTGTAGTCATAGTAATCGATTGCATCTTTCTTAATAGCGTAGTAGTGTTTATTTTATAACGAATGGTTTGTGAGGAAATGCCACGTTAGCGACGTCACCTTTTTTTCATTTATTTTCTTCAACTTGAATTCTGGGCCACGAAAAACATATTTAGGGTTTTAAATAGGGTTTAGAATATTTTTACTAGCAAAAAAAATGCACAGCCGCACTTAATTGATTAATTGATTCTCTGGAGAAAGCAAAAAAAATCCCGTTTCTCCGGAGAAGGAATTCCCCATCCCTACTGATGTGACCAGCATTTTGACCGTTCATCAAATGTGTTTTTTAACATATTAAGTCATTGACATTTTCCAACGCGACGACAATACTAACCAACGCGTAAAACCAACAGCGTCGTCGAGCGATTGGACGAAGAACTCTATATTTTTTCGTCCACGCCTTTACTCTGCTTGAATCTAAACATGAACATACCGCCGCTTAATAATCATAATCGAATTGGAACCGTTAATGTTGTCAATGCGAGTTCGAACGATAACAGGCGCGGGTGTTCGTTATCTATTCGTGCGAGTAAACGACAGAACGCGATGAACGCTAAGAAAATGATAATCATTGGAGTCGCTGCTTCTTCTTTGACGTTATTCGCGCACGAAGCGCGAGCGAAAACTAAGAATCCTCCGAAGAGTAGTATCAATAAGGCTGGTGATTTGTTTCAGTTGGACGTGAAAGAGTTTGGGAAGATATTCACGCAAGAGTTCGGCGTATCCACGGCGGTTGGTGTAGGCGTTGGGTATGCAATAAAATCGACGGTCAAAGTCGCCTGTTTAGGCGTCGCCTCGTTCTTCGCGTTATTACGTTGGTTAGAGATGAACGACTTGATCGACGTGAAATGGAAGAACGTGGAGAAGTTCGTGCAAAAAGGTTCGCTAGTAGCCGATTTGAACAAGGACGGTAAGGTTGATTTGAACGACGTTCAATACGCGAAAGTGAAAGCGGTTGGATTCTTTGAGACGGCGTTGCCAAGCGCTGGTGGTTTAATGTCCGGCATCGCTTTAGGATTGAAGCTTTAATCAATTAATTTCTTTTATTTATTATATTCCTCTACCGTATCAAGTCTATTTATTATTATATTCTATCAAATATTGCTATTGTCTCTACGTGCAACGAGTGCGGAAACATGTCTACTGGCACGATCGAAACCGGTTTGTATGTCGGAAGCTTTTCGTCAACATCGTCGTCGTTATCGTTATCTTCGTTACCGTTGAGGATCGAAGCATCTCTCGCTTGCGTACCAGGGTTGCACGAAACATAAACGATGCGCTTCGGATTGAGTTTTCTTATTTCGTGCAAGATTTCGCGCGAACACCCAGCCCTTGCTGGATCGACGATGATCGCATCGACTTCTTTTACGAAATTCAGTCCCTCTAGAGAGCCTTTTTCGGTCAAATCTTTTACGTAAAATTCGCAGCGTTTTGGATCGATTGCGTTCAAGTTTATATTTTCATTCGCGTCTTCCACGGCTTCTTTTACGATTTCGTAGCCAATGACTTTTACGTTTGATGGGAGTTCCTTCGCGCACGCTAGAGCGAAAACGCCGACTCCGGAGAATAAATCTAACACAATCTTCTGTTTTTCTTCCTCTTTGTTATTATCATCGTTATTTATGAATATAGGCCTTAGTGCATCTACCGCAGCGTTTACTAAAACTTCCGCTTGTTTCGCGTTTGTTTGAAAAAATGATTCCGGTTTGGCCCTGAATTTCAAACCGCATAGTTCGACTTCCCAGTTATTATTTGAATCTTCATCCGAGTATAACGAAGTTTTCACTTTTCGATTACTCGCAGGAGGTTTTGAGCCGTTTTTTACGCTCGATTGATTTCTGCCTCTTCCAGAGCTCTTTAAATTAGCAACTCTATCGATTTGAACGTGCGTGACCGATTTCACGTTTTTAACTTCAGCCGTTTCTTTCATCAATTCTGCGAGTGGACCTGTTTTAACGGCTGATTCGCGCGAAGTGCTTTCGAATTCAACATCGATTTCCCCATTTGTGTTTTCGCGAATCGTCGCAGAACGCAAAGTACCCGAACCAAATCTTCTATCGAACGGAGGTAAAGATTTCCCAGCCTTTCGTAACGATTTCTGAATAACTTTCAACGCTTCGTTCGCGTCTTCGGATTGTAAATAGCATCCGTTCGGAGTAGAAACGTCGACGACGACGTCGTTCGAATTCGGCGGTCGTAACCCAATCTTCGACCCACCTTTTTCTATACTATTATCTACTCCAAACGCGAACGTCATCTTGTTCCTAAAACGCATCGGCGGCGGCAAATTCTCTCTATTACTCGTCATACTTGTACTATTCATATACATCCCAACCGTCTCACTCACTAACTTCTCGGCCAAATCACTCCCTAATCTCCCGTTCTTCCCAAACGCTTCGACGACCATTAACCTTTTCAGTTTCAACTGTTGCTCATATTTCACATCCATCCAAGTACACCCGCCGCACGTACCGAAATGTTCACAAATCGGTTTCTGATAAAACTCTGACCTCTGCTTGATCCCTACTTTCACGCCGAACATAACAGAGCTCTTCTTGTCAGTGATCCTCACTTTCGCTACTTCGCCTATGGTCGCCCCGGTGACCATGCATATGATCCCGGAAGGTAGTTCGCACAGGCCTTTCCCATCCGACGCCATTCTCACGCATTTCAAATCGATTTCTTCGTTCACTTTTGGATCATCATCAGTTGTCCCAATCTCGTTCTTGAAATCGATGCAATTGGCTGCCGCCGTAGCGAAGCTGGATGAGTGCGATTGCGATGATTTTCTGACGCTGTTTTTGAGGTTTACGAGCGATGCGGTGTAGTTGCGGTAGTAGTACGATTGTGCAGTCATTTTGAACGTGTTTACTTTGTTTTCGTCGTCGTCGTCGTCGTTGTGACGCGCTCACTTTTTTCTATTTCTAATCTACTACTACTACTACTACTTTAATGTGTTTGTGCACAAAATGGTTCCTCTCTCTCTATTTTATTCGCGCGATATTCACGCAATAAAACAATTTATAAACCAGGGACGACGTCGAGACCGAAAAGGGCACCGAAACCTTGAATGAAATCGACGTTTATGTCAGTAATCGCCAAAGCGCTCGCTAAAGGATCTTTAACGTCCGCGGAGATTTCCCAAGGTTCTTCCCAAGGGCCGCCGCCGACTTCTAAGCAAGCGGTTTTCCCTGCATCCACGTTCTCGAATATCGTTTTCGTTCTTTGCTTCGTTTTAAAGTCGATTTTGTATAACGAGACTTGTAAATCGCCCGAGAACGTTTCGCGGCAGAGCGGGAGCATGCCGGTGGTGTTATCGGGCGCCGGCGCTCTGAGGACGGTCGTTTTCGATTTCTGTAAATCTCGCTCGCACGAACCGGTGATTATGCATTCGTATGAACCACCTGTAGCGAATACCTCCCAACTTCCCCATGGATGGATTTTCCATTTGAACGTCGTAGTTTTCACGATTGTGTTCTCGCCGACGTACGAACTCTTCGTTTTCACCGTTTTATCCGCACCGACTGGAGAGAATTGTATGAACAAATCACCGTAATGAATGGCAATCATGCCAACGTCTTCGTACGTTCCAGGCGAAACAACTACTCCACGATTCGCTCCAGTTGCAACGACTGATAGATCTGGATATTCTGGAAACGAGTTACATTGCGTCCAAAACCATTTCCTCGGGAAGCCGCCGCCTCCCCAATTCTTCTCGGCGTAAAATGGCGCGTTCGAAAACACCGTCTTCTCACCATCAATCTCAACGTACCCACTCGCCATGGCGTGTGCAAATAAAATCTGATAATGCGGTTCCAGCAAAGGCAACGACGCTAACCATCCAGCCGGAGAAACGGCCTTATCCGACTCCGAACCGCTCCCGTACGTCTTCAAAGGCTGCACGTCTATATCCCATTTTACGTACTCCTTAACATCGCTCCCAAACCATGGCGATATCGTACTACTCCTCTCTTCATCGTCTTTTTTAGCTCTTAAATACCCTCTATGTTTCGTTCCTAATTTCGAAACCTCGAAGAACTCTTTCCTTTTCTCATCGTTCTCGTCATCAAAATCTATCACTTCTACGTCGTCTATTTTAGGTATCATCATCGCATCACTTGGACGACCAAAATCGGAGAATATCTCGAGCTTATGCGCTTCGGCCCTGAACCTGTTCACGTCCTCACTCGCTCGGTATAAATATTCCCCATTCGGTCCAACGCATTGCGCTCCGAACCCTCGCCTCGAGCTCTTTGAATCATCCGGATCGAACACGTGGAATATCAGCGACACCGATTTCCCTATTTCTTCAGGTTGAGTCAAACGAAAGTACCAACCTTCGAAGAATCTCTTGCTTTGCAAGTCGTTGATTCGATCGTTTATGGATGGCGCGCGTCTGTGGTAACCGGAGTGCGGTGCAGGTGTGAACGTGTGGTCGCGAGTCGTTTTTGAGTTAATTGCGCGCGTTTGCGCGACCGCGCGAAACATTCGTTTGTTTTGAAGTAACGAAGAGACTTTTCCAATCTTTTTACCTACTATACATCTCTTACAAATGACTACAACCTGTATAGTAAGAAGAAACGTATACCTAGTGGACTATGTTATGAATTTTTTTCCCAATGACCGTGGAACGTGTACGGGACGTGATAAGGAGCTTCCCAGCGAAAGAGCTCGAGCATGGATTTCGCGTCTAAGACGACGACATCGCTCGCGTGGCGAATGGCAGAGTATTCTAGAAAGACCAAAAACCCGTCGTCCTCGTACGTCGAAGACGTTTTGGGAACAAACGCGACTTCGGATGGGAAATGGCCAGGTTTTGAGACGTATTCGAGGTGTATTTCGTCGTCGTCGTCGTCGTTGTCGCTGGTATGGCTTTCAGTTTTTACTTTTTGAATCGTGTCAAAATAGCCACCACCTCTGGAGCCGAAACATAACGTGTATATGAACTCGGGTTTTGATTTCGTCTTCGCTTTAGACCATAAAGGTGATATCACCGGAAATTCCATTGGTTTTGCGTGTTTGCCACCGATTTTGGTTTCAGAAAGCACTAATTTTTGTTTCATCGATATATGTACGTCATATAAATGATTATATTGCTTCTCAGTCCATGTAGATGCGTACATATCGGCGAAATTCTTCTCCAAATCTTTCCTTGAACCGTCTAACTTGCAGACGATTGCGTGAACGTCTCCATTTTCATCTTCGTATGCACCGGCGTTATGGTATGAACTAAAATTATCTACATCAACTTCTAATGCAACGCTCAAGTCGGATTTGCGCATGACTACGATTCTTGTCTTCGCACTCGAATCGTAAGAAAACGAATGGCCAAAACTCTCATAACCAATAAGCGCTGGCATGATTTCCACGAGAGAAGCTTTCCATGGAATGATGACAAAAACGATATAATTTTCGGTATCGCACGCGTCGTGCAAGAGAAAAAATCCAAACGGGTCCGGTAAAGGAACGCTCGCGGTTTTTAAAACCTCGCCTTTAGGTGAAATCTTCGCCACTCTGTGACCAATCGCTGGCGGAGATGCCAGGCCCCATGCGTACATATACCCATCGTTCGCATCGATCTTCGAATGCGCGGCAAAGCCCATTGGAAATCCACCATTTATATCTGCATTTTTAAACTTATATTCTCCTTTTGTTTTAAGCGTAACTTTATCAATCTCAATCGGCGGTCCGCCTTCGCATAAAGCTAAAAGTGTGTCGTTGAACACGATGGGACTCGTATTCCCCGGGTTCGTGGGGAATTTTCCTAAATTATCCATCGCATCGCTCGCTTGCGTCCAAGCCCCTCTCGCGGCGACAACCTCCTGATCCTCTTCTTTCCCGCCATTCGCAACAAAACTATTCACTTTTCGCTCTTGCGCTTTATACCTCTCCGTGCGCACGAACGCCGAGCGCATATAAACCTCACCTTCGCTCGTAAACGATACTTCGTGTATGCAACCGTCGCCGTCGAACCAATGCGCGTACTTCTTCTTGCCCAATCTCGCACGTCCAGGTCCTAACCTATATAATTTCCCGCCCTTCAACTCTTTCGGTACCTTTTGCTCATTTTTTACATCAGCAGTCAATTTCACGCGTTCATAGTGGTCCTCGCAAGGCTCTAAACCTCCTTTCCATGGAAATCTTTCGACCTCGTTCTCGATCTCTCTCGATGGTTTCAGTGCACCAGATTTCGGTAGAGGCACTTGAAACTTCGCACGTTCGTTCGTTATCGCGCTACTTATTTTGGTGCACTTTTTCTTCTTCTTCTTCTTCTTCTGATTATTATTATTATTATTATTATGTTGATGATGATTATACAGAGTCGAACAAGATTGATTAGTGTTCGAGTGCGTTTTTATTAGCTTCGATTGTAATTGCGATAGTAGTCTCGATGACATTTTTGTTGATGCGAGATGTATATGATAGTGAGGAACTTACTACGCGCTTTGTAATGCCGTCATATACGTACTTGGATTAATTTATGTTGTTGGTAGTTTCTTTGATATATGTATAACGATAATTCTAATAAAAACCTCCTTGATTTTGATTTGGAGGATAATATTGCTGCTGCTGATATCCGTTTTGGTCACCGTTATCGAAACCCATTGACGACGGAGGAGCAGGCAACGCCGCGGGCATCAGCTGCGCGTAAAGATTCTGTTGCATTTGCTCTTTTTCCTTTTCCATCTCTTGCGTTTTACTTTCATTTTGCTTATCGATTTTATCTTGCACGAGCTCGTCGACTTTGTTTGAATACTCGCGAACGACTTGAATCATGTACGGCATGACGTATTCGGATAAACCGTTCATCCACGCTTTTTCCAAGACGTAATCGGGCTTTAACAAGTCGTAGCACGTACAGATGCACGCAGCGAAACACTCTTTTTTCTTCTCTTCGAGGAAGAATTCGAGTAATTCTTCGGCAATCTCGCGCTCGCCCGATTTAGCAGCACAATCCATTGCGTCTTTGTATAAGCTGTCGCGTTTGGATAAAGCGACGGATTGACGCCATCGCTTGTTTCTTTGATAAATGTGACTGGCGATTCGGCGAAACTCAATCAATTCGTGCTTTTCGCAAGACACGGCTAAAGAAATTTGATCACAATTATCGTACGTATCGATGGACGATCGCAATGCTTCAAAATCTTCTTCTTCGATTGCGAGTTCGTTTATCGCATCGTTGACGGCGGCTAAGTTTGCTGGTTGGACCGCGACTAAATATGGTTTCACTAGCGCTAACGCTTCGAGCTTTCGCATTAAAGCGACGACTCTGGAATGATCCACTCTGGATTGTAAGACGACTAATAAATCGTTCAACTCTTTTGGATGGTCGGAGAAATAAAACTTGATCGCTTTGTAGTATACATCCACGTTAGATAATTTAGCGCAAACATCTTTGAATCGAATGTGCTCCCACGCGTCTGGGTGCTTCATCATCACTTCAGCAGCGTTGTCATATTCGTCGTATTGAACATATAAGAAGCACAGTTCGTCCCATGCGTGCACATCCTCACAAACACGAATCAATTTTGGAATGTTAATACGCTGCGAGAACAATTTCAAGTGTTCGTGAAGCTTATCGCGTTTGTGATAGGCGAACAAAATTCCGAGCTCGGTGAAAATGCCCATATGCGCGCGATCTAAACCGATCCCAGCCTCCATGAGCTGTATGAGCTCTTCAAAGTTACCGCGTTCTTGATAAAAGTCCGAAAGTGCTTCCAATTCATCCGCTTGGAGAATGATATTCAAGCCACACAACTGCGCGAGTCTGAATTCTTGCTCTTCAACGCATGCAAAGCATACTTCTTTCCAAGTTTTGGGAGTATTCGCTTTCCTCGCCGCTTCAACCGCAGCCTGGAACTGTCGCAAACGAACTAAAGTCGATGCGAGCGCACCCCAGTTTGACAACGACGTGTACAAGACTTTGGCAGCTTCGTATAACCCTTCTTCATAGCATCTGTCGCCGACAGTCTGCAAATTTGCAGCGTTTGGTTTTGAGAGAAATGATTCAAGCGCCGAGAGTTCGTCAGTTCTGGCATACGCGTAAACAATTTCCGTGTCCACTTTGGGATCTTTATAGCTTTTTCTGACCATGAGTAAATACGGTACCATTGCTTCATACTCGTCAAACTTTCTCGCCGCTTCGACAACGTCATCAAACGTAGTGATATCTTTCGCTTTGATGAGAGAAACAATGGCCGCTTTGACTCCATCCTTGCCACCTACCAATAACTGCGCTTTTCCGAGTTGGCACCATACCTCTGGCGTATCAACACGCTCTGCGTACTCCATCGCTCTTCCAATATCTTCTAAAGACTCGATCAAAATATTCATCGCATCGACATGCAAGTTGAATTTTTTGTAAATTGCCAACGCTTCTTCATATAACTCGTTCCCGGCAGCGATTTCACCAACTTCTGGTCCGTTGAAATCGTCCAATCGGTTCACGTACTCCATCACTCTCGTCTTGTCTGCTTTGATTGCAGTTAGAATGAGTAAGTTTTGCAAGTTTGGATTGTTCGAGAACGCGGAGGTTTGTAACACAATCTTTTCCAAAAGCTCGATAAGTTCCTCGGGCATTTCTGCAGTCATAAACGCCTTGACCGTCACCGAAACCTCCTCTGGGTTCTTCGACTCTGGCAAGGCTGTTGATACAACTTGATCAATTAATTGACGACGGTACTTGTTTTCATCCATCAACACTTTCTCCCATAGCTCTGGTTCCATGCGCGAGACGACGTATCGCGCTTGGACTTTAAACATGGAATTAGTATTCGTGCACTTGACGAGTTCATTGTCGCAGTTACCGAGACGATAAGCGACGCATGCCAAGTTCGGGTCGCGCCTTTCACAATACTTCCCAACCACCGCGTGCTGATAAAACTTGTTCGTCATCAAGAAATGTTCTGGATTATTATTTGAATCCACGAGCATTTTACCCAAGGCGTTGTGCACTTCTGGGTCTTGCGAACCTTCGTTTACCAAATGTTCGAGGAATTCTGAGAGCATTTTCAAACGATTTCGTTTTTCGACTTCCTGGACGAGCGGGCCGACCGGTAAGAGCGAACGAACTGATAAGATTAAATTCTTAATAAACTCTTCGCTGCACTCCAAATCGATCAAAGTCCCGACAACTTTTGGCGCATTCTTTGGATTGACTTTCTGAACGTATCCTTCGATATATCGCAACATGTTGCTGTTGTATAAGAACGTCGTGAGATCTGAAATGAATTCGAATCGATCGCAAACATTAATCAAAGGTCGCGCATCTGGTAATTTTGCCTCCATTAAAAAGAGCTTAACTCGTTCTGGATCGTAAAAGTTACTCTCGCGAGTTACGCGTTCAACCTCTTTGATTTGTTGAATCTTCGATGCGGCTTCGATGTATCTAAAATGTACTTCCTTGTTTTCAGATGTCGGTAACAACGCGCCGAGGTAAAAGAAAAGTCCGTCGAAAGAATCGCGCTCCTTGAACAAACTCATTATTTCTTTGACGCCAAGTTGCTCAGTATACTCTTTCGCAATTGTAACCGCGACTTGCAAGTTTTGCTTCAAATTCGCATTTAAAAGCTCCCTCAAGCAGTCCAGCGCCCATTCTTTGGACAAAGTACCGAAGAATTCAACTAGAGCGCTCGGTTCTATTGCGTGAGTTGCCGAAACGCATCTTTTTAAATCGCTCAACTCGGTGTAGTGTTGAAGCGCGCGTCCGTACAATCCAGCTTTTTCGCATAACTGCGCAATTCTCGGGCGATCGTAATGAGTCAACTTACCTTGCGCTAAAATCGCATCGGCTACATTGGGATAAGTAACTAAATTGATTTCCAAGACTTTCGTTTGCAAAGCTGCTTGCGATTCGTTATCATCTTTGAGAATATCGAGCAATAACGAAGTCGCCTCGCGAATCATGTTTCGTTGTAAGAATAAATCCGCAACGCCTTGCATGTCTAACGGTGGCGGAGTCATCTTCGAGCATCTCTGTGCCAATGAAACTGCCGAAGGCGGATCAGACATCATCAAAGTTTGAAGCATTTGCATGTAATTTGGCGTATAATTCACGCGTTCGCAATACGCCGTAAGCGTCTCAAAGTCACCTCTCTTGGCGAGTTCTGCGCAAACCTTTGGATTACATTGCGCTTTTGAGTATAACTTCAACGCCATATCACTATCGACTTTGGAAATAACATCCCCGAGTTCTTCGGACGGTTCCAACTTATCCTCGGCGAACCATTGGTCAATGAGCTGCTTCTTATTTTGCTGTAAAACCAACTTTGTCAATTCGACGGACTCAACTTTGTTCAATTTCCCCATTTGTAAACACGCACCAAAGTATTGCAACGCTGGCGGAGACTGCCCAGGTTGCTGAGGTGTTTGCTGGAACTTCATGATCGTATTCATAGTACGAAGTGACCCGTATTTTGCGGCGAGCTCAGCGGCGCCTTTGAAATCGCCAGAATTAAACAGAGCATCAAATCGCGGCGTTATCAACGCTTCAGCGCCAGGTAAGGACGCACGACCGGCAATAGACAAAGCTAGTTCGACGTTTTGTAATTGTTGTGAAACAAAAGGTACGACTGCAGCTTCGTTGATCGTTGCCAAAATAACTTGACCTCGGCGATTGATGCAATAAATACCGCCAGTCTTTTCCGAAATACACGCGAGGAACACTGGATCGCTTGAGATCTTGTTTCTATACACGGCGGCTCCGGTTTCAATGTCATGTACGAACAATAAGCCAGCTTTGGAGACGATATATATTAATCCATACTTCTTTGAGATCGACATCGATACTGGGAAATCATCCGCGTATTCAGCCGGGAAAAACAACTCTGTCTGACACTTTTGGAACGCATTCGTGTTCCCTGGCTGCATGCCGAGCTCGATCACGTGTAACTTTGATTGTAAACTACCATCTCCTGGATTCACGGTCTTTTGCGCGAACGCGACGACTTGCGACTCTTTCGAGTTCCCAGGAACGAGAAACGTCCCAAACGCCGCTCCGTGCGCCTCCAACGCCTGCGACCTTTGCTGCGCGGCCGAATATAACTGCATGTTCCCCTTCACCAACGCCGGTCTCGACTGATCTCCAGGCGCGATCCCAATCAAAGCAAACCATTGCATATCCTTACTCGCTTTATAGGATATAATTTGCGACCCGGCCAAATTCGCGGTTCGATCAAAAATCTTCTCCGGCTGAGAATCCCCACTCATCTTCCAATGATAAACCGACGTATTCGTCACGACGCCAATCATTTGCGAGTCTAACCACTTCCAAAACACGACCGATTCGCTCATCTGATGCGACTTCATCTTCATCTTCTGCTCGATATTAAAAATCTGTAAATGATCTCTCCCATCCTCGCCGTTCGCCTTCAACGCTATGATCTTCTCCAATGGATTCATCAACGCCGAGTCCGCCGTTATCGGTCTCTTCATCACCTGCGACGGGTTCGAAACGTCCACGATCACGACCGCGTTCGATACCCCGGTTTCTCTCACGCAAACGAACTTTTCCGATTCCATCGTCACGTTTGTGAACGAAATCATCTGCGCATTCACGCCACACTGCGTTAACTGATTCGTCCGTTTCAAACATCAAACGAAGGGCAATAATATTAACAGAGAGAAATCGTTTCGTTTCATTTCGCGGTCAGTTTTCTTCAAATGAAATCGCTAGAA
>Ga0115004_10002911_pt1 | contig 14028 bp, 8 predicted proteins | sample ArcticOcean_MG_C_10_FD_88737 | JGI IMG/M metagenome (GOLD analysis project Ga0115004, IMG submission 88737) | Marine microbial communities from western Arctic Ocean - ArcticOcean_MG_CB11_90 | ecosystem: Environmental > Aquatic > Marine > Oceanic | place: Arctic Ocean: Canada Basin | collected...
CTACTAGCAGGAAACATTGGTCCACGAGTCAAGGTGAACTTAGACGTAGTTAAACATGCCGAAGCCTTAGGCTTCGATTCGGTCTGGACTGCAGAGGCTTGGGGTGGCGACGCCGTCACGCCAGCAACTTGGATGCTTGCCCATACCAGCAAGATCAAAGTGGGTACTGCAATTATGCAAATGCCCGCTCGTTCACCGGCGATGTCAGCCATGACAGCAATGAGCCTAGCTGAACTTTCTGGCGGCCGCTTTATTGTGGGCCTAGGCGCATCTGGCCCCCAAGTTGTGGAGGGCTGGCATGGCGTCCCCTACGGCAAGCCCGTTACACGACTGAAAGAATATGTGCAGATTATGAAGCAGATATTTAAACGCGAAGGACCACTGAGCTTTGAAGGCGAACTCTACCAACTACCCTACACCGGCGCAGGCGCCACGGGCTTGGGTAAGCCTTTGAAAAGTATTTTGCACTGCGAAGAAGACATTCCAATTTTTGCCGCAAACATAACGCCCAAAGGTGTTGCTGCCGCCGCAGAGGTTTGTGATGGCTTTTTCCCCATCTGGATGGATCCAGAAAAGCACGACGTATTTGCAGCGCCAATCCAAGAAGGCTTCGCCAAAGCCGGTGACAAAGACATGTCACAATTTGAAGTGTCGCCGTTCGTCACGGTGTCGATGGGGGATGATGTTGAAAAATGCATGATGCCTATCCGCGCTAACATGGCTTTATATATTGGCGGTATGGGCGCGCGCGACAAGAACTTCTACAACAACTATGCCAAAGCATTGGGCTTTGAAGATGCCGCAGTAAAAATACAGGACCTGTTTTTGGCTGGACGTAAAGACGAAGCCGCTGCCGCGGTACCAGCTGAACTCATTGATGCTTGTCACCTTGTAGGGCCAGCAGAGCGGATTAAAGAACGCTTACAGCGTTGGAAAACCGCTGGCAATCATGGTCAGGTGGCGTCAATGCTATTAGGTTGTCGCCAGCCTGAAGCACTAGAAGTCATCGCAGGCGAAGTTCTCTGACGCTAAGGTTATCTAACCCTCATTAGAGGCTGGGCACACCAATGTGGCCCAGCGCACCGTCAACTCACAGTTGATAATTGTGCGGCGCCTAACGATATTCAACCTATACGCCGCCCACCTACTACCCCAACACATTTTTTGAATTGCCCAGCGCAACTTCAAAACTAAGGATTTTTATGTACCCAGGACATTGGTCGAAAGTAAAACCAAACACCCCAGCGCTAATACACGCCGCCACCGGCGAAGAAGTTTCGTGGTTAGAATTAGACCAGCGCTCCAATCAAGTAGCCAACCTTCTTCAGTCTCGGGGGTTAAAGCCAGGAGATCACGTTTCAATTTTGATGGAAAATCACCTTTCATTTTTTGAAATTGCTTGGGGCGCATATCGTTCAGGTTTGTACATAACCTGTATCAACCGCTACTTAACTGCGGAAGAAGCTGCCTACATTATTCAAGATTCAGGCACTCAAGTACTTTTCACTTCCAGCGATTTGGGCATCACGACAGAACTTTTGGACTTAATCCCCAATTGCCCACACCGTTTTATTCGTGGTGCAAACGAAGGCAACCTAGACGGCTTTGAGGACTACCTAGCCGCGGTAGCCGAACAAGACGCCAATCCACTTGCCGAACAACCCGCTGGCGACTCCATGCTGTACAGCTCAGGCACCACCGGCCAACCTAAGGGCATTAAGCGACCACTGTCAGGAAAACATGTCAGCGAGGGGATACCCGGCGTTGAACCCAACAACCCCTATGGCCTCAACGCAGACACCGTTTACTTGTCACCTGCGCCGCTCTATCACGCCGCACCCTTTGGCTACTGCATGCGCGCGTTGGCTTTGGGGGGCAGCGTGGTAATGATGGAGCGTTTCGATCCTGAACTTTCGCTCAAATACATTGAGCAATATCAAATCACTCACTCTCAGTGGGTGCCTACCATGTTTATCCGCATGCTTAAGTTAAATGAGCAAACACTATCAAAGTACAATTTGAGCAGTCATCAATGTGCCATTCATGCAGCTGCACCCTGTCCGGCACCAATAAAGCATCAAATGATGGACTGGTGGGGGCCCATTTTATGGGAGTACTACTCTGGTACTGAACGCAATGGCTTCACCATAATCAGCCCACAAGAATGGTTGGCAAACCCAGGCTCAGTAGGTAAAGCACACCTGTGCGTAGTGCATATTTGTGATGAGGCGGGTGTTGAACAGGCCCAAGGTGACGAGGGCCTGATCTATTTTGAGCTGCCGGAAAGAAACTTTGAATATCACAACGCCCCGGACAAAACCGCCAGCGCTACCCACCCAATTCATAACAACTGGACATCATTGGGTGACGTTGGTTACCTCAATGAAAATGACTTCTTATTCCTGACGGATAGAAAAGCCTACATGATTATTTCTGGCGGCGTAAACATCTACCCACGAGAAATTGAAGACGCCCTGATCATGCACGAGGCAGTGCAAGACGTTGCAGTTTTTGGCGTACCCAACGCAGATTTCGGCGAAGAGGTAAAAGCTGTAGTACAACCAATGCCCGGCATTGAAGGCAACCAAGCGCTGGCAGAGGCACTTATAGCCTATGCCAAAGACAACTTGGCTGGATATAAGATACCTAGATCAGTGGATTTCCTCGACGAACTGCCTCGGTTGCCTACTGGCAAACTGTATAAGCGTCTGCTCAAAGACCAATATTGGCCGGCCAAGTAGCAGTACGCCTCATACCCCCCGGCCACACACTTGGTCAATGGGTAGCCGGCAGTCGATTAGAACTTAAGTACTGATAAGGCTGCGGGTCGAGCGCGATAGGCTTGATCCCAAGCTTGAATATTTGGATAGTCGCCTATGACCTCTGCTTTGCCGAAGCGGGCAAATTGCAGTCCGCTTTGCAACGTGCAGTCAGCGATAGAAACACGCTCACCGCGCAAAAGACTGCGCCCGTCACCGAGCATTTCCTCTATATAACCCAGCGCCTTTGGCAGGCTGGCTTCAATTTCCGCGGCTGCCTTGGGGTCCGCCGGCAAACCGAAAGGTGAATTGGTCACATGCACATAACGGGCAATTGGCGTTGCAATACGTAGCTCAACAATTCGCTCTAAGTCGCGCGCAAAACTGCGTTCCACCGGATCGTTACCCAACATACTGTGCTCAGGGAATTTTTCGTCAAGAAAATGAATGATGCTGAGCGACTCGGTCAAATAACGGCCATCCTCTAGCTCCAGAACAGGCAACGCCCCAAATGGATTACGAGCCAAATGTTCTGGTGCATTTTGCTCGCCTTTGAGCGTATTGACGCGAACTTGTTGAATGCCCATTGCCACACCCGCGGCTTCGCGTTCGGCAATATAGAGCATTACTTTAGTGGGGTTTGGCGCAGCCGGTACGGTATATAGTTTCATTGTAAGCCTTAGATTTTCAACCTAGGTAAAGACACACTGAGCCTCAGCCAGAACAAGCATAGAACTCAGAATTTCATCAATTAGCTTCTACGATACCAAGCCAAGTACATAAGGAACAGAGTTTGCAGCAAACGCAGCTGGGCGGGTTAGGGTAAGTGCTTTTAGTTAGCTGTTTTAGTTAGCTGTTTTTAGTTAGGTGTTTTTAGTTCGATCTTCTTAACTCGATTCTGTCTGTCTGTCAAAAAAAGAGTTTGGTATCACCACACAACCAACAAGCAGGGCACTTTTACTAGGCATAACCCACGCTAAAAGCCAAGCAAGCTAAGTTAAACTTGTCTCTTGAATATATCGCCAGCACCAACCTTGTGGACCTTGTTGAACCATAGCCAGCGCCGAACGCCGGTTTTCGGTTGCTGAGTTTGCAGCGCCAACTTGCACCTCGACATAGGCGACAACCCCCTCGTTGGTGGATTCAGACAATACTTCTATGTGCTCAACTGACGCTAAAAATCCGGCATTATCGCGTGGATGGTTGCTAATACTTTGCAGAAAGTCTGCACCTGAGAGCTTCGCACCACTGGGATACACCAACGCCATGTTATCAGGGCAGGCCTGTTCTAACGCAGACCACGCGGCACCTGAGTCATCGGAACCAGCAAACCATGCGGTTAAATTGGCATGAAACTGGTCGACAAATTCAGCAATGCTTCCAGAATTTTGCCGCAAAATATCGAAGTCGTCTTGCGCAATCAGCCACTGGCCGTTTTCTTGCTTAATCCACAACTCATTGGTAATGACACCAGCGGCAACGTTCATTGACCAATCCGCAGCTAAGCGCGCACGACCCTCACCCTCGGTAGTCAGCCGAATATTGGAATAGACTAATTCACCGGCACCTATGGTGAGTAAGCCAGACCAAAAGTTCTCAATTGCTTGCTGTCCAAAACACAAAGGGCTGGGGCGCGGATGCATTGAAGCGTCCTTAGTATAGCCATTCACCATTGTCGTCAAATCACCGCGATTAAACCCAGCAATCCAATTTTGGCTTGCCGCCATTACCTCTATATACGTATTCTGGTCCATGAGATAAATCTCCATATCGAATAAGTTTGCAGAACACAGTTATTTTCGGATAAAGCAACATAGCTCGTTCTAAATCCACTTGACTGAGCTTTAAGGCAAACGGCTGCTTTCATCCGATAACCGCAAAAGCATAATTTTTTTGGCAGGGGTAAAAAAGGCGAGGAATAGAGGAATGGGCTGGTTCGAAAGAGCCAACGATAGATAAACGCCAAGATGGAGAATGCTAGCCCACCATTACTCAACCTCTGTATGAGTTTGTTGTACGTGCCGCCACGTCCAACCATCGGACGAGCACCGAACAAAGGCCAAGGTACTGCGAACGTCGGCCGAGTTCTCGTCACCGCGCACGCGTCGAGATTCTGTATACGACACAACACACAACGACTCACTCATAGTGAGCATCTCTATCTGAGAAACCTCCATAACTAAGTCAGGTTCCGATGCAACTACAGCGCGAATTAACTCAAGAAGCTTAGCGCCGGAAATTTTTCGCCCGTTTGGTAAAACAACCCCCAATTCATCAGCGCAGGAGGCGGATATCCTAGACCAATTCTCCTCCGACACATCTTGCCCGCTTACCCAGTTTTGCAGACTCGCAGTAAAATTTTGCACAAACTCTATAAATGAATCTGTCGAACCTCCTACGCCTGACCGCACCTGTAAATGGCATTCACTCATACACCACCTATCGTCTTGGAGGACCCATGATTGATCCATTGCAACACCGATGAAGCTGTGTCCACTGGCCGTCAGGTTCGCCGACAAACTCGTAGTGCCATCACTTTGCAGTTCCATCTTTATATCACGATAAGCAATTTCGCTTTTCAGACCGGAAATCAAGGCATTCCAAAAGCATTGAATTTGCTCAATACCAACAAATTTGCTGAAACCCTTTACCTCCATCACAGCATCGTCTAAGTAGAGTGACCGTAAGTCTTGCGTTTCTTTGGCATTGATTTTTTCAATGAGCCATAAACTGTTTTGTAAAACCTGCTGAAAGGTATTCTGTATCACTTCTCACACCTCCTACTTAACCTTTATATATTGAGGCTAGTATCCATATCTTTATTCATAGAGTAGAACAGTAACAAATTTTTCAGCAACACCAAACACTCATAGACCTGATATGATATGCGGATGCTTGGGAGAAACTCATTTGTCTACTTACGACTACATTATTGTTGGCGCTGGCACAGCAGGTTGTGTACTTGCCAATCGCCTATCTAAAGATCCGTCGAAACAAGTTCTGTTACTAGAGGCCGGCAAGAAGGATAACTATTTTTGGATAGATATTCCTGTGGGATATCTCTACACCATAGGTAATCCACGTACGGATTGGTGCTTTTCCACCGAACCAGAAAAAGGTTTAAACGGTAGAAGTATCGGCTATGCAAGGGGCAAAGTTATCGGTGGCTCCTCCTCCATTAACGCCATGATTTATATGCGCGGACAAAAAAGTGACTACGACTACTGGGCAAGCCAGGGCAACCGCGGCTGGGGGTGGGACGATGTGCTACCTATATTTAGACGATCAGAAGACTACCAACACGGCGCCGATGACTTTCATGGCAGCGGCGGCGAACTTAGAGTTGAAGAGCGCCGAGTGAATTGGGAAATACTCGACGTTTGGCGGGAAGCTGCAGCGCAAACCGGCATCCCTAAAATCAAAGAGTTCAACACAGGCGACAACTTCGGTAACGCCTACTTTCAAATGAATCAACGCTCTGGAAAACGTTGGAGCGCAGCTCGAGCATTCCTAGATTCCGCACAAAAACGCCCAAATCTGACGGTAATGACCGAGGCCATGGTGCAAAAACTGACTCTGGAACAAACCGATCAGGGCTTGGTAGCCAACGGCGTGCACGTACGGCACAAAGGTCACGACCAACTCATAACCGCAAGAAAAGAAGTTCTGTTAGCGGCTGGCGCAGTGGCCTCACCGCAAATTTTACAGCTTTCTGGCATAGGCGAACCAGAACTATTGCAGCAGCATGGCATTGAAGTAAAGTGCGAACTGCCGGGCGTGGGCCAAAATTTGCAGGACCATTTGCAGATTCGAACAATTTACTCGGTAGACAACACCGTGACCTTAAACCGTAGAGCAAAGTACCCATGGGGTATGGCGAAGATGGGGCTCGAATATTTTTTCAAGAAGACAGGCCCGATGACCATGCCACCTTCGCAGCTTGGCGCATTCGCCAAAAGTGATCCGGCCCAGGCATCCGCCAACATAGAGTGGCATGTACAGCCTCTTTCATTAGATGCATTCGGCTCGCCACTACATAAGTATGACGCGATCACACCGTCAGTTTGTAATCTACGGCCCTCAAGCCGGGGTAGCATATCTATCACTTCCGTCGACCCCGCAGCCGCACCCGCCATCAGACCCAATTACCTATCCACCCAGGAAGATCTAAATGTTGCTGTGGCTGGATTAAAGTTCACGAGGGAAATCATGGCAGCGCCAGCCCTGCAGCCTTTTAACCCTAAAGAGTTGAAACCCGGCGCGCATCTAACCTCAGAAGAGGAATTAGCATCCGCAGCAGGGGATTTAGGCACCACTATCTTTCACCCGGTAGGTACCTGCAAAATGGGTAACGATGCATTGGCAGTGGTGAATGACCGCCTACAAGTCCATGGGGTTGTAGGTTTGCGAGTTATTGACGCCTCCATAATGCCTACTATTACCTCAGGCAATACCAATGCACCCACAGTAATGATTGCCGAGCGAGGCGCAGACTTTATTAAGGCTGACAATGGACACTCTGCCTAAAAGGATGCTTAAAAAGAGCGCCTGAAAACAAAGTGCTTACAAACACAGCACTCAAGCCAATTACGCAGAGGCGCTCGCTGAATAAGGCCGCTCTAAGGGAGACAGCTCTTTTAACGCCAAATAACGCCAAATTAGATGCAAAGCAGGCCCGCTATAAAGAAAATATCTCGGCGAAGCGCTGGTTGTCTGGGTAGCTAACACTACTCCACCCCATACGCACAACGAGTGTTTGCTGGGAGGGAATAATCATCACTCGCTGACCACGATTACCGGTAAAGGCATAGGCATCAGCGGGTAAGTCAGGCCAACGCAATGCTTGGTCACCCTGATTCAACCAAACTTGATAGCCATAGGCACGTTCATTATCGCTGTCGTTAGGCCTGGTAGCCTCGGCCACCCACTGCTTACTTAAAATTCGATGCCCGTTAAGCTCACCCTCTTGCAGCATCAGCAAACCCAGACGCGCCCAATCTCGGGTACTAGAATAGATATTGGAACTGCCGACAAAGACCCCATTGGCATCTACCTCCAACGTGGTATGAGCCATAGCCATGGGTGCGAGTATCTCGTTATGCAAAATATTTACCGCAGCCTGGGTGCCGCCGGTACTATTCACAAAGACTTCTGAGAGCAAATTGGCAGTGCCTGAAGAATAAGAAAAATGACTGCCGGGAGGGTGAATCAACGCACTGGTTTTGGCCACCCCTGAGGCACTGGCCGCAATAAATAGCATGCGCGTGGCATCACTCCCCGGCGCATACACTTCAGAAAAACCTAGACCACTACTCATTTGCAATAACTGGCGCAAAGTAATGTTGCGTCGTTCGTCTGCCGACCATTCACTAAACAAATTGGCTTCGCCCATCCCAAGCTTTTCGCTGAAAGCCAAGTGACCGAGCATAATGGCGGATAAACTTTTACCCATAGACCAACCCATTAGCGGCGTTTGCGGAGAAAAGCCTTTGGCATAAGCTTCACCAATTATCGATCCATCGCGAACGACCAATAGCGCTCGCGTTTGTAGGCCCTCGTTATTGTCCTGCTCAAGTACCGCTTCTAATAAACTCTGAGCAGGCGCTGATAGGCTGCTCACGATGGAGCCTTTAGGCCACGGCTGTAACGACTCAGCAACCTTGGGCACCACAATATCATCTAGTTGCGCGCTACCCGCACGCACCAAAGTACAACCTAAACCCGGGCGGAACTTGGCTGTAGTAGCCCCCAAGCCGAATAAACTGGCACTAGCGGTCTTTTCCACATCATCATAGTCAATGGCAAGCAACTCAGCCGCAGCGGAATAGGAGGCAATATCTGCCGCAACTTGTTGCGCATCAAAACCAGATAGGTAGCGGCCTGAACAAGCAAGTTTAGCTCCAATGCCGGTACCAACTTGCACATTCGCTTTCAAATCAAAGGGTGATAGGCCAAGCAAATTCATACCGATGAAAGGCAACGATAAAATAAGTAGCAAAACAATTAGTTTTTTCATAACGACCAAATTAGCAGTAGAGATCAGTGGCTGAGGCAAAACTCATTGCCCCAAAAGAAACCGCGCCAGCCTTTTTAAATAAATGAGCAGTCAGGCGAGCAAAAAAAAGGGCCCAAATTAGGGCCCTTGAATCTGCACCTACAGAATAGGGTGAAAAGTTACTCCTTTTCAACCAAAGCCTGATAGGTCATCACCTTGAAGTCACCAGCGAGGCGGGTGCGGTGTGGAATACTCTGCACCATAAACAGCCCAATCAACTGCTCCTGAGGATCAATCCAAAAGCGCGTACCTGCGGCGCCACCCCAGTTATATTCGCCAACTGAGCTCACTTCACCCACTTCACCGGGATTCAGTACAACAGCAAAATCTAGTCCAAAGCCAACGCCCTTGCGACCAAAACCCAAACCCATATCGCCAATGTGATTTGTGCGCATTAGATCTACAGTTTTCGGAGAGAGAATTCTCACGCCATCTAGCACACCACCATTAAGCATCATTTGGCTAAACCGCATGTAGTCCCGAGCCGTGGCAACTAAACCGCCACCACCGCTTTCAAACTTGCCACCGTAAATATAGCCAGCGCTGATAAAAGCATCTGCCACTTCAAGACCACTACCTGTTGCAGGAGAAAAGTAATTGTCAGCGGTAACGCACTCTGGCTTGTATAGCTGGGTTAAACGATCTTTATTGCCTGCATTAATTTTGAAGGCGGTATCCTTCATATCTAACGGCGCGAATAGACGCTGCTCAAGAAACTCACTGAACTTCATGCCTGAAAGTACTTCTACAAGATAACCCTGGACGTCTACAGAAACACTGTAGTGCCACTGGCTGCCTGGTTCGTATTGCAAAGGCAATTTACCCAAGGCCGTAACAAACTCTTTTAGGTCCATATCACCCAAAAGTCCAGCCTTGCGATAGGCTTGGTCCACTTCAGTATTACCAAAGACACCGTATGTGAGACCCGCCGTATGAGTCATAAGATCCCGAATGGTGGGCTGGCGTGTTGGTTTACGAGTTTGTCCAACAAGGCTTGCATCGCCACTGCCAATAGTGGTGCTGGAAGTACCGTCAGAGACAATGCCTGTACCTGCGGTTGAAAGGGCAACCTGTAGATTGGCCATCTCTGGAATATACATAGCAATAGGGTCATTCAGGCGAAATTTGCCTTCCTCATACAGCATCATCAAAGCAACGCCGGTGATGGGCTTACTCATAGAATAAATCCTATAAATAGCGTCATCAGTCATCGCCTTGCCCGCCTCGCGGTCAGCCTGACCATAAGTTTGGCTGTAGATGATTTTGCCGTTTCGCGCAATCATGCCCATGCCACCGACCATAGTGCCATCCGCTACCTTGGCGTTCATCAACTGAGTAAGCTTCGCTAAGCGTTCACTGGAAAAACCTTGGCGTTCTGGCTTTGCGCTGCCAAGTTCCTTGGCGCTGGCTGGCGCCACTATCAGCATCATTGCCAAAACCAACACTAAGCTTTGTGCTCTTTTAAACATCAACATCATTAATCCTCTCCCACTATTTGCGGTCCAACGAAGGTCTAATTATTTTCGTTCAACCTTTTTTCATTCAAACGGTTCTATTCGAAATTTTCTCTTCAAACTAACGGGGTCGTGACATGTTTCATAACAACGACCAAACCCTGCCATGAAGACAAAATGTCCTCATAATTAGATTCAATACCTTTATTAATTGACCCAGATTCTAATGGCTGGGTTCTTTCGCAACAGTCTGCTTAACACAGACGGCCTAATTTGAATTGTTCAATCTCGCTTAATTAAAGCAACGTCAGCGGCTAGAAAAATTCATGTCGGAACTTTAATCCGCCAAAAACAATCCTCTCCAGCGCCTAAATAAATAGGCCGCCTTTGTTAGCTCTACTAATTACCAAACCGATAACGCAACTTGGCAACAACAGAATCTATAACAGGATCTTGAATGCTGTCAGAGAATAGGTCTGTTACATCAGCGTCATCATCACTGCGTAGAGAATTACCTCTATTATAAACCAGATAAAAATCTGTTAACGGCGCTATTTCCCAACGATATCTCAACTGAGTGGTAAACACGCCCAAGTTAAAGTCATAGTCACTTGGTGTTCTTACACCAGGTTGCAGGTCACCCTCTTTAGCTGGAACGGTATAAAACCCGGTGTCCTCTGCACGCACACCAGCCCATTGCATATTCCAACGTAACTGATGACCTGGAGCGATAAACCAGTTCATATCAAAGCTGGGTTGCCACTCATCACCATCAAAACTGGCAAAGTTTCGATCGCCTTGATAAACCAACCAATCGTTACGCTTCTTATAGCGCAAATCAAAGTCCATACTCAATACATCTAACGGACGAATGGTCACTCCTGCCGACGCACCGTAGGTAACATCACCTAAATGCTCTTGTTGAGCCGTAATGCCGGCAGAGTAACTGAACATCTTATTTGCATCTGTCGCCACCAACATTTCGAACCAACCACCTGCATCAACCCGGTATGCGCCATTACCCCTACTGTCGATGTCTTCATAACGTTCTGGCAAAAAACCGATGCCGGTTCTGAGCGTATTACGCCCAGGCAAAACAAAGGAAGTACGCCACAGTATGGCACTGTCGGTAACCTGACCGTCTTCTAAGTTGTACTGCTGTTGAAGCGAAAAAGCGGACCGGAAATTGGTCAAATTGGCGCTCAAATTTTGCTTATTGTAGAGCATTACATAGCGGCCTTTGACGTAATCATTACGACGTAAAAAGCCTAAATCATTAAAGTCGATTTTATCGTCCATAACGTCTAATTCGAACTTATGCCTTAGATTCGGTTTACTCGCGTACAACACATCAAACAAAGCGCCGTAACCACTGACCTCATTACGGTCACTCATTACCAATTGGCTATCCGCGATAAGCCGGCCATCACTACTTGTATAATGACCATCTACGCTATGGATTTCGGCGTCATATTGAGAGCCACCGGTAAAGGTACCCATATAACCAATAGATTTTTTCGCTTCACCGGCCAGTTGATAACTTAACCGAGCCACTGCGAACTCACGCCCATCGTCAGTAATATTTACCGGTTGATTGGCGCTATTGCGGCCCAACCAGGAAATGTCATCTTCCACGGCAGCTAAAGCACCGTAACGAAAAGAGCCATTAGTACCCGTTATCTTCGCCGCACCAAGCAAGTCTGTTGGTACATCGCGCTGACCACGCTCTGGTGTTATGCCATCTGGAATATCGATTTGGTTCGCTGTACCACCAATACGCCGGGTATTAAGGAGGGAGACGGGCACCGGCACAAAGTCATTCAAGTACACGCGCCTTGATGTTGTAGCGTAATCCTCATTCAACGCAATCCTATAAAGGGCACTAAAGTCGTCTCTTGGCATGACATTAAAGATTTCACTGCCCTCAAGGAAAAACAGGCGTTTCTCGGGGAAAAAAGTTTCGCTGGCGGTAAGATTCAACACCACATCATCTGCTTCTACGGCGCCAAAATCAGGATTAACAGTAGCTGACAGTTCCACTTTTGGTGACGGCTTCCAAGACAAGTCTGCACCTACTCTCACATCAGATTCGTTGTACACTTGGTCGGATGTTGCTGCAATGAAGGGAATTATTGCCATTTGCGCCCGGGGCTGCACGCCCTGCACTTCGATTTGATTCAGCGCAGAGACAAAGCGCGCACTGGTCACGCCATAGCCCGGCCATTGATAGCGCTCATTCGCATGGGAAATAATTCTACTCGCAGCAAATCCAATATTTCGCGCCCCGGCGGTTTCCGGCATGCTCATCATGGACCAAGGCAAGAACATTTCGATACTCCAGCCATTTTCTGTCACTGCAGACTTACCAACCCAGGGGCCGTCCCAATCTCTTTGGTAACGTCGTTCGGGCAACACTTTGCCATCGGACTGGCTATCACCAAGGGCGATAAAGAACCAATAGCCGATTTTCCCTTCACCGGAGACATCTAAGGTCACACCAAAAACATCACGATCGATAAAATCATCGCGTCTCGACATACGACGTACCAAGGTATCTCTAGGCTGCTCCATATCTGCACTGATATACATACCCCTCTCGGTGGCAAACATGCGCATTTTGGTTGCGTATTTACCTGGCGTACCAATATCAGGAATAGACACCCGCATGTTGTCGAAATAGGCAATGTCCTGCCAAACACCTTCATCAATTTGACCATCAATCACCACGCCAACTTCTGCATCAACAAAAATCGCCATAGCCAACTTGTTTAAATCAACACCGGCTTCAGTGCCGTAAACCGTTTGCTCTCCAGGACCAGTATTAAGCAGTTGCGGTATGTTGCGAGAGAATTCTTCATTTGCATTACCAACAGGCTTTGCGGCCACAGAATCTGCAAAAGATTGCAAAGACTTTTCATTGAGGGGGACTGCGGTGGCTGGAGTTGACGCAATACGTTGGGGGCGGGCAACATCAGACATAGGTACATCATTCATGTGCCAGGCACTGGTATAACCATTGTCACGCAACTCAGTCAATAATAGCCTACTGGAAGCGCCCATTTGTGGCACAGCAATGACTCTGAATAAGGTCTTACCATTACTTAGGGACGGCATAATTTGTAGGTCTGCACTAAAGGCCCGATTGGCAAGCGCTGTGGACGCCTGCATTGACGCCCTGCGGGCATTGGCCTCATCTGCAAAACTGCCAATGACGACACCGCCCGTTGTGGCAGATTGGGCATAGTTAGCAGTGGGGTTGGCAGCCAAAACAGGCCCATAGCTCAACGACTGGGCCAACATAATGCCCATAAGAATAAAAACGCGGATAACAATTTCCCCTAAAAACGGTGCACAGAAACAAGCGCGAATATTCTGCGGTACTTTTATAGCAATGAAAAGGCACTTAACATAGACAATCACATATTCGGGGGGATAGTAAAATGGCTATATCAGCCTCTTCAACACCACAACTTCTAGTTGAACAACAGCAACACATCTTAATTTTGACCTTGAATAGACCAGACCGACTCAACGCTATCAGCCGAGACATGCTCGACGAGCTGTCGCGCAAAGTGGTGGAAGCCGACAAAGATCCAGAAATACGCTGCATTGTGCTCACTGGCAGCGGGCGAGGATTTTGCTCCGGCTTAGACCTAATCGACACCAATGATCGACGTGATAGCGAAGCAAAAGACGCTGAAGGCGATCAGCCTGAGGGCAATAATCGACCAGCACGTAAGTTATTTGATTTGCGCGACGC
>Ga0115004_10002917_pt1 | contig 14011 bp, 11 predicted proteins | sample ArcticOcean_MG_C_10_FD_88737 | JGI IMG/M metagenome (GOLD analysis project Ga0115004, IMG submission 88737) | Marine microbial communities from western Arctic Ocean - ArcticOcean_MG_CB11_90 | ecosystem: Environmental > Aquatic > Marine > Oceanic | place: Arctic Ocean: Canada Basin | collected...
ATTACCACAACATCTACATTCAAATTTGTAACAATTAAGCAATAAAGTTTTTTCTTTTTCATCCACGAAAACATGTTTGATTGTATGAGTGACGCCGTAGTTATCATGTTCTCTTTCACCCCTTACAAGATTTAAAAAAGTAGTATCTTTAGAAAACACCATTGTATGTGCTACATTTGGTTTTATAATTGATAATTGACCTTCGTTAACTACTTGTGTAATTTTTGGTGAATTGGGATTAAGTAAATCTTGAAATACTTCTATTATTTGACCTTTTGTAAATAAACATTTTTGCTCTTGTTGTGGGTGATAATGGTTTGCTCTAACTGTTCCTTTTTTTGAGTCTATTAAACCTATTAAATTTATTGGTTCAGTTAGTTCATGGTTGCTAATTTTTCCTCTTGAATCTACGTACTCATTTTCACCGTCTTTAACATATTCTAAATCTTTTATAAATTTTTTTTTAGACCACTTTTCAATCATTTCTTTAATACTTTCATCCAGAGAATAAAGAAATTGAAAACCTTTGCTTAAAATTTTTTTATTAGACAATGAGAAACCTAAATTTGGCACTTCATCATTTGTTTCTTTTAGTATTATATTTGGACTATATTTTTTACATATCATAGCAACTTCTTTAACTGTTACCGTATCTTTAGTTAAATTAAATATATCAGCGGAAATGTCGTTTCTTTCTTCCATAAATTTAAAGCACCTTGCCACATCAATTAATGGGACTAAACTTTTTACTTGCTTGCCACCAGAGAAAAGTTTTAAAGTTCCACCTTGAGAAGCCATTTTTGAAAAAAAATTAGGCATTATATCTATTCTCGCTGTATCAGTTGAATAACCATAAACAGATCCTAATCTTAAAATTATGAAATTTTTTCCAGACAATTTTAATTGTTTTTCGTTTAAATCTTTTGACTTCCCGTAGGATAAAACTGGATTTGTTTCCTCATCCTCTAGAATATTATTTTTTACCTCTTTAGTTCCTTCGAAAACTACGTGCGTTGAAGGCATGATTATTTTACAATTGTCATTTATTGAGTCTAAGATATTTTGGGTGCCCTCTTCTGCTACTAATTTTATTTTAGCGTCATGGCTATCGTTACTTTCACTTTTTACTCTAGGAACATCAGTTATCCCTGCAAGATGGTGAATAATATCTGCGTCTGCACAATATTCTTTAATTAATTGTTTGTTTAAAATATCACCATGTATAAAATTTATATTCCAATTTCTTAACTGGTTAACTCTTTCAGAAACAAATCTATTATCAATAACTGTGATTTTATCATTCCAACTTGTTCCTGAATAAATTTTACATAATTCAGTTCCTATATATCCTAAACCACCAGTAATAATTATTTTTTTCATTTATTTTAATATTTTGTAATTTACATATATTAGTTTTTATTATAACTCAATAAAGATGAATATTTATGACTGTTTTATGTACTTTGATGAAGACCTTCTTTTAGATTTAAGGCTCAATATCTTAAATAAATATGTAAAAAAATTTATTATTACAGAGGCTACTTATGCTCATAATGGTTCAAAAAAAAAACTTAATTTTGATATTAGAAATTTTTCAAAATTTAAAGATAAGATAACATACATAGTGGTGGATACCCCTCCTCCAGATATTAAGAAAATTAAACCAAATGATTCGGAAGAGATAAAAGCACAAAAGTTAGTCTATAATGGATATGCACGAGATATATTTCAAAGACAAAATTTATCAAGGGGGCTAGATCAAGCCCTGGAAAATGATATTATTATAATTAGTGATTTAGATGAAGTGCCAAATCTTGAAAATATTGATTTAGAAAATATTAAAAATAAAATTATTATTTTTAAACAAAAAATGTTTTATTATAAGCTTAATTTAGTCTATCCTAACTTTACTTGGTTTGGATCAAAAGCCTGTAAAAAAAAAAAATTATCATCTCCGCAATGGCTACGAAACATTAAATCTAAAAAATACCCAAACTGGAGAATCGATTTATTCTTTTCAAAAAAAAAATATATAAATAATTGTTACATTGAAAATGGAGGTTGGCATTTTACAAATATAAGAACAGCAGAAGGATTAGAAAAAAAATTATTAAAATTTGCTCATCATTTTGAATATGAAGAAAGTGGTTTAAATATTGAGGATTTAAAAAAAATGATAAATGAAAAAAAAGTTGTTTATGATCACGCGGTTGATCAAAAAGGATACAAGTGGTCAGGCAATTTTCAACTTAAGAAAATTGAAAAAAAATTACTTCCTACTTACGTTATTAGTAATATTGAAAAGTATAAAGATTGGTTGGATTGATTTACTAGTGTCGACTAGTAACTGAAGTTTTTTCATTGCTGTCTTTTTTTATTTGTTCAACTTCTACCCATTCTGTTCTCTTTAAAGTTTTCGTAAGAGCTACTTTTAAAACTTCATCTACATTTTTTACTGAAATTATCTTAATACTTTTTTTAATAACCTCTGGAATTTCAGATAAATCTTTCTCATTATCATGTGGTATCAAAACTGTTTTTATTCCCGCTCTGTGAGCTGCTAGTAGTTTTTCTTTTAAGCCTCCGATTGGTAATACTATTCCCCTAAGCGTTATTTCACCTGTCATAGCAACATCTTTTTTTACTGGTATCTCTGTTATTGCTGAAACAATAGATGTTACCATTCCAACTCCTGCTGACGGACCGTCTTTAGGTGTTGCGCCTTCTGGAACGTGAATATGAAAATCTTTTTTTTCAAAAATTGGTGGAATAATTCCGTACTCTAAACTTTTAGATCTAATAAAAGATTTTGCTGCCTTAACGGACTCTTGCATGACCTCACCTAATTGTCCTGTAATTTGCATCTTACCTTTGCCTGGCATTACAGCTGTTTCTATTTTTAATATTTCTCCACCTACCTCAGTCCAAGCTAAACCAGTAACAACACCAATTCCGTCATGAGACTCTCTTTCTCCATATTTAAATCTTTCTACACCTAAAAATTTTTCTAAGTCTTTTTCTTTAATCGGGTTGCTAGTTTTTTCTTTAGCATCAATTTTTTTTACTGTTTTTCTAGCTATTTTTGAAATTTCTCTCTCTAAATTCCTAACTCCTGACTCTCTAGTGTAATTTCTAATAATTTTCTTATTTATTTCTTTTGTTATTTCCCACTCACCTTTTTTTAGTCCATTATCTACACTTTGTTTGGGAATTAAATATTTTTGGGCAATATTTACTTTTTCATCCTCAGTATATCCTGGAAGCCTTATAACTTCCATTCTATCTAATAAAGGAGGGAGTATATTTAAAGTATTAGCTGTTGTAACAAACATTACATCAGAAAGATCATAGTCAACTTCTAAGTAGTGATCGTTAAATTCTTTATTTTGTTCCGGGTCTAGTGCTTCTAATAATGCAGAAGAGGGATCTCCCCTATAGTCATTTCCAACCTTATCTATTTCATCCAATAAAAAAAGTGGGTTTTTAGTTCCTGCTTTTTTCATCATTTGTATTATTTTACCTGGTAGAGATCCAATGTATGTTCTTCTATGTCCTCTAATTTCAGCTTCGTCTCTAATACCACCTAAAGAAATTCTTATGAATTGTCTGCCCGTTGCTTTAGCTATAGATTTACCTAAGGAAGTCTTTCCTACGCCTGGTGGTCCCACTAAACATAAAATAGGGCCTTTCATTTTTTGAATTCTTTTTTGAACGGCTAGAAATTCTATAATTCTTTCTTTAACTTTATCTAATCCAAAATGATCTTCATCAAGAGAACTTTGAGCTCTTTTTAAATCAGTGTTTATTTTACTTTTATTACTCCACGGAAGTTCTGTCATCCAGTCTAAATAGTTTCTTACCACGGTTGCTTCTGCGGACATTGGACTCATTGATTTTAATTTTTTTAGTTCTGATAAGCATTTATCTTGAACAGGTTTAGGCATTTTTGCCTTAGCAATTAATTTGCTTAAATTAGTAACTTCATCTTTGCCTTCGTCAATTTCTCCTAATTCTTTTTGAATAGCTTTCAACTGTTCGTTTAGATAATATTCTCTTTGCGTTTTTTCCATTTGATTTTTTACTCTTCCTCTAATCTTTTTTTCAACAGAAATGACACTTGTTTCTTTCTCAACTAAATTTGATATTTTTTCTAGTCTTTTTTTTAAATCTTTTATTTCAAATAATTCTTGTTTTTCGAAAATAGAAATATTCAAATTAGAAGCAATGTTATCTGCGATCTGAGATGGGTTGTTTAATTTTTTAATGTTAGTTACAGACTCACTCAAATCTCTTTTGTTTAAAACAAGCAATTTTTCAAACTTTCTTGCGAGATTAAAAGCAAAAGTCTCTGCTTCTTTTGTAACGTTTATATCGTCTGATACTACTGACTCACAACTTAAATATTGATTTACTTCTTTATTGACAATTTCAATTATTTTCACTCTTTTTAAACCTTCAACAAGTACTTTAACTGTTCCATCAGGTAATTTTAATAACTGAAGAACTTTACTTAAACATCCATAAGCGTAAATATCTTTTGTTTCAGGGTCATCTATTTCTGAGTTTTTTTGAGTAACAAGCACTATAGATTTATCTGTTTTCATTACTTCTTGAAGAGCTTTAATCGATTTTTCTCTTCCTACAAATAGAGGGACTACCATTGAAGGAAATATCACAATATCTCTTAATGGCAGCAAAGGTTTAAGTTTTGAAATAGACATACTTAACTATATGGCAATTGCTATCTACATTACAAGATACTTATTTAAGAATTAAGCTACAGATGTTGATTGTTTTTTACCGTATGTGACAATTGGGTCCGTCAAAGACTTGGCTGCGGACTTGTCAATGGTTACTTTTAATACATTTTCTAAATCAGGTAAATCAAACATTGTTTTTAATAAAATAGTCTCTAAAATTGATCTTAAACCTCTTGCACCTGTTTTTTTGCTAATAGCTTTTTTTGCTATTTCAATTAAAGCATCCTCTTTAAATTCCAACTCTACATTTTCAAATTCAAATAGTCTCTTATACTGCTTTATTAAAGAATTTTTTGGTTCTTGAAGTATCGTAATTAAAGAAGCTTCATCTAGGTCATTTAGCGTGGCTATAATTGGCATTCTTCCAATAAATTCAGGTATTAGTCCGTATTTTATTAAATCTTCTGGTTCTAATCTCTTCATAGTTTCAGATAGTTTTTTTTCTTCTACACTTTTAACCTCTGCACCAAAACCGATTGATGTTCCTTTTCCTCTATTATCAATTATTTTATCTAAACCTGCAAAAGCTCCTCCACAAATAAATAAAATATTTGTAGTATCAACTTGCAAAAATTCTTGCTGCGGATGTTTCCTTCCTCCTTGAGGTGGAACACTTGCTATGGTACCCTCCATGATCTTTAGAAGAGCCTGCTGAACACCTTCACCAGATACATCTCTTGTAATTGAGGGGTTTTCAGATTTTCTGCTAATCTTATCAACTTCATCTATGTACACAATTCCTCTTTGTGCTTTTTCAACGTTATAATCTGCGGCTTGTAAAAGTTTTAAAATAATATTTTCAACATCTTCTCCTACATAACCAGCCTCTGTTAAAGTAGTTGCGTCTGCCATCGTAAAAGGTACATCTAAAATTCTTGCTAAAGTTTGTGCTAATAATGTTTTTCCACACCCGGTAGGACCGACTAACAAAATATTTGATTTTGAAAGTTCTACATCTTTATTATTTTTTGTTTCATGGTTTAATCTTTTATAGTGATTATGTACCGCAACTGACAAAACTTCTTTTGCAAAAACCTGTCCAATTACATAATCGTCTAAAACATTACATATATCTTTAGGTGTCGGAACTCCTTCTTGATGCTTGATTAAAGAGCTTTTATTTTCCTCTTTGATAATATCCATACAAAGCTCAACGCATTCATCACAAATAAAAACTGTAGGCCCGGCAATAAGCTTTCTAACTTCATGTTGGCTCTTTCCACAAAAAGAGCAATACAAAATATTTTTATTATTTTTTTCAGTCATAACGAATCAATAAATTGATAATAAGTGCTGATAATCAACTTATCAAGTATAAGTTGTGAAAAAGCCTATATGTTGTGTACTATTTTCTTTTTTCAACAACAGAGTCTATTAGACCAAATTTTTTAGCATCCTCAGCAGTCATAAAATTGTCTCTCTCTAAAGCGCTAGATATTTTTTCTACAGATTGACCTGTGTGTTTGGCGTAGAGTTTATTTAATCTTTCTTTTAAAGAAAGAATTTCTTTTGCATGGATCTGAATATCTGTAGCCTGACCTTGAAAACCTGCTGATGGTTGATGTACCATTATTCTTGAATTAGGCAAAGACAACCTTCTACCTTTTTCACCTGCAGCTAATAAAAAAGAACCCATAGATGAAGCTTGCCCGATGCATAATGTTGAAACAGGAGAGTTGATGTATTGCATGGTATCATAAATACCAAGACCTGCTGTAACTAAACCACCCGGGCTATTTATATAAAAATTTATTTCTTTTTTGGGATCTTCAGATTCCAAAAATAATAATTGAGCAGTGACTAATGAAGCAACATTATCATTAACAGGTCCAACCAAAAAAACTATTCTTTCTTTTAAAAGTCTGGAAAAAATATCATAAGCTCTTTCACCCTTGCTTGTTTGTTCAACAACCATTGGTATTAAAGAATTTAATTGTTCTTCAAGAATACGACTCATATTAATGATTATACAACTATTAGTTACTTTTTACTATTTTTTTGTTTTTATTTTTTTGGGTTTACTTTTTTCAGTTTCATTTTGAACTGTATTGAGTTTATTGAAATTAGTTATTATTTTTTCAGCCTCAACACTGGTTAAATTTTTAACACTTAATTTAATTTTTGACTTAATTAATTTTAAAATTTTTTCCTCGTAAATACCACCTTTTAAACTTTGTGCAGCTTGAGGGTTTTTTTGGTAATAGTCTAAAACCATTTTTTCTTGACCAGGCATTCCCTTTATTTGTTTTTGGATTTCTGCTTGCACCTCAAAGTCTGCTACTTTTAAATTATTTTTTTCTCCATATTCATTTAAAATTAATCCAAGTTTAATTCTAGATTTTGCTAATTTTTCATTTTTAATTTTATGTTTCTCTACTTCGTCTTTTTTTAAATTTTGAGTCATTGTTGCGAGCTCATTATCAATTAAATTTTGTGGTAAAGCAAAATTATGTATTTTTTCTAATTGATCTAAAATTTCTTTTTTTGTAATTGAATCTAATGCTTGATTGTATTGAGATGAAATTTGATTTTCAATCATCTTTTTTAAATCATTTAAATCTTTTGCACCCATAAGTTTAGCAAAATCTTCATCTATCTTTGTTGCTTTGGGTTGTTTAACATTGGTAATTTTACATTCAAACTTTGTTTTTTTATTAGCTAATTCTTTTTTCGGATGATTTTCTGGCAATGTAGCGTTTATAATTTTAGAATCATTTTTTTTAACACCAACAAGTTGCTTGTCAAATCCTGCAAGAAATAAATCCTTTCCTAGTTCTAATTGCACACCCTTACCTTCACTTCCTTCAAATTTTATGCCTTCTACAGTAGCTGAATAATCAAAAATAATTTGGTCACCGATTTCAGCCTTTGCTGCATCATTTTTATCAGAAAAAATTTTATGCTGGCTAGCTATTTCTTTTAATTTTTGTTCAATTACTTTTTCTTCAATCTTAACTTTGAAGTCTGTAGCTTTTAAATCTTCTATAGATTTTATTTTTATCTCTGGCAAAGAATCTACCTCGATTATATAATTTAAATCCTTACCTTCTCCAAAAGTTTTTAAATCTAACCTAGGTTGACCGGCAAGTTTAATTTTTTCATTTTCTATAGCTTTTTGTGAACTTTCTTTTAAAATTTTATCAATCACTTCTCCGTAAATTGCTTTTCCATACTGACTTTTAATTACAGCTGGAGGAACTTTTCCTGGTCTAAAACCTTTTAAGCTTACTTCAGTCTGTAGTTCGATTAGTCTCTCGTCTAGTTTACTTTGAATAGTTTTCTTATCTATAACTACCGATAAACTAGTTCTTAATCCTTTTTTTGACTTTACTTCTACTTTCATAATTTCTTTTTGGTGGGCAAGAAGAGACTCGAACTCTTAAGCCTTGCGGCACCAGTTTCTAAGACTGGCGCGTATACCAATTCCGCCACTTGCCCTAATTTATTAAAATGCTCTTATATATCAATTTACTTTTTGACGAAACTATAAAGTCGTAAATAAAAGAGTAAATAAAGTAATATTAAAGTGAAAAACCAATATCTGCATATTAATCCATCATTTCTAAAAAAAAATGATGGTAAAACCAACATCGCGTAAATTGAATTAAGTGCTAAAGAATTTAAATAATTACAATCTTTAAGTTTTCTTATTTTTTTTAAAAAATTAAATGACAACATGTGAAGATGCATGTTATCAGGCCTTAAGGGGGATTTTTTTAAATAAATTTTTCTAAAAAATGAGAAGAATACTTCAAAAAATAGGTAAAATAAAATAATACAAAAAAAGAAAGAAGAAACTTCTGCGTTTAAATTATTAGTTTTTATTACATTCAATGCAGTTAAAGTTCCGAAAAAGTAAGATCCACTATCTCCTAAAAAAATTTTAGCTTTAGGAAAATTAAATATCAAAAAACTTAATATTATTATAATTTGTGCAATAAGCAGAAATGAAAATTCAAAATTAAAACTATATAAATTAAGAAAAAACAAAATAGAGTTTATTAATAGTAGATGAATACCTAAAAGACCATTAAATCCATCTATTAAATTTGCACCATTAATAATAAATAAAAAACAAAGTAAAATAAAGATTAAGTTAAAGATATCATTATTAAGCCAACTGCTTAAAAATATTAATTCTACGTTATTTAATTTTATGTTGAAAAAAAAAATACCTAAAGACAGAATAAAAATCATAAGTATTAATCTTAAGCTTGGGTTAAGGTTTATTTTTATGTCATCTAAAAATCCTAATAAAAATATTGCCGGAGCAATAACAATATAATCTAAGAATAAATTATTAAATAAAAAATAATAAGAAAACAAGAAAGTGGCCAATGCGAGTATTGATGATAAACCTCCAGACCTTGTTATTGGATGAGTGTGGAAAGCCTGAGGTTTCTTGAAGTCTTTATCAAGTAATCTTTTGAAAAAAAAGAGTTTTGAAAATTTTGTAACCAACAAAGTCAATAAAAAACTAATTACCGTGAAAATCAATAAAAAAAATAATGGTAATGATTCAATCTGCATTTTATTTTTTATACCCTTTGTTGTTTTTTTTTACAATATATATGCCTAAAATAATTAAGAACAGTGAAACTAAAATTTTCCATGTAATTATTTCGTCCATAATAAAATATCCAAAAATAACACCTATAATCGGAATTATATAAGCAACTTGTGTTTGAAATACTATTCCGTTCTCTGTTAAAATTTTAAATCTTAGCAACCAAGCCACTCCTGTTGCAACTACACCTAAATAAATTAATGATAAAGTCGACATTAAATTTGGTGATAGTTCCCATGGGCGCTCTAATAATAATGATAGTGGTAACAATAATATAACTGACCATATAATAGTCGAAGTAGTTACGTTTTCATTTCCTTTTTTTTTTATTTTAAGAGTTAAAATTCCACCGATTGAATAAAATGTTGAGCCTATTAAAATAATTAAAGCATAAATAAAGTTAGCATCATTAATTGCTAAATTATCTAGAAATAAAAAAATAACACCGCTAAATCCTGTCATTATTCCTACTGTTTTTAAAAAAGTTATTTTTTCATCTTTAGTGAATATGTGAGCTAATATTGATCCAGTCATTGGGGTCGTGCTCATTAACATTGCCGCTAAAAAACTATCTACTTTACTTGTTCCAATTGTTATAAGTGAAAATGGAATAACAATATTGCAGCCACCTATTAAAGCGTAACTCTTCCAATCTTTTGAAAATGCTTCTATTTTAATCTTTTTATAAAAACACAGAATAATCAATGGGATGCTGGCAAATACCACTCTACCCAACGCTAGTGTAAAAGGTTCGTATGAATAACTAGATATTTTGATGTTAAAAAATGATGATCCCCATATAACTCCTAGAATCAATAAAAGTAGAATATCAAATGATTTTGCTTCTCTCATTTCAAGCTTAGATTGTATTTATGTTTAAATTGCATAACTGATATTACTTTATATTATTATATTGAATTATAGTATTCAGTTATGTTCAATACAGTTTTTAAAAGCATTTACAAATAAAATTACTAAGGACACATTATGAGCTCTCAAGAAATCTTAAAAATAATTAAAGATAAAGAAATTGAATTTGTTGACCTTAGATTTACAGATCCTAAAGGTAAACTTCATCATTTAACAATGGATTCTACAATTGTTGATGAAGAAATGTTTGATGATGGGGTTTTTTTTGACGGCTCATCTATAGCGGGCTGGAAAGCAATTAATGAGTCGGATATGATTTTAAAACCAGATACATCCAGAACAATAGTAGATCCCTTTAACTCTCACACTACTTTAAATATTTTCTGCGATATATTAGATGCCGTGAAAAAAAATCCCTATGAAAGAGATCCTAGGGGAACCGCAAAAAAAGCGGAGGCTTATTTAAAAAAAACTGGAATTGGTGACACAGCTTATTTTGGTCCCGAACCAGAATTTTTTGTTTTTGATGACGTTAGGTTTAAAAACGATATGAATGAAACTAGTTTTAAAATCGACAGCTCTGAAGGTCCTTATAATACAGGAAAAAAATACGAAAATGGAAATATGGGACATAGGCCTGGTGTTAAAGGTGGCTACTTCCCTGTTCCACCTGTAGACAGCGCCCAAGATATGAGAGGAGAATACTTAAGAGCTCTTAAGGATATGGGTGTCAAAGTAGAGAAACATCATCATGAAGTAGCCCCAAGCCAACACGAACTTGGAATGTATTTTGGGACCTTAACTAATATGGCTGATAATGTTCAATTGTATAAATACGCAGTACAAATGGTAAGCCATTCATTTGGAAAAACTGCAACTTTTATGCCTAAACCCGTTAAAGGCGACAATGGTTCCGGGATGCACTGTCATCAATCAATATGGAATGGCAAAACACCAATTTTCATGGGAAAAGAATACGCAGGATTATCTAAAACGGCTCTTTATTATATTGGAGGAGTGTTGAAACATGCAAAAGCAATAAATGCTTTTGCAAATGCAACAACCAACAGTTACAAAAGACTTATACCGGGATTTGAAGCTCCAGTTATTTTAGCATACTCTGCAAGAAATAGATCAGCTTCATGTAGAATTCCAATAATAAATAACCCTAAAGCAGCTAGAATGGAAGTTAGATTTCCGGATGCAGCAGGAAACCCTTACTTAACATTTGCTTCAATGCTAATGGCAGGAATAGATGGAATAAAAAACAAGATCGACCCAGGTAAGGCGTTTGATAAAGATTTATATTCTCTTTCTGAAGATGAGGTTAAAAAATTACCAACCGTATGTGGCTCTTTAAGAGAAGCAATGGAATCTCTAGATAAAGACAGAGGTTTTCTTACACAAGGTGAAGTTTTTACTGACGATCAAATCGACGCTTATATTGACCTAAAGTTTCAAGAGATTTATAAATTTGAACACACACCTCATCCAATTGAATTTGAGATGTATTATAGTGACTAAAAACATTTTACAATTTACTAGTTTTATTTATATTTTAAAAGATTCTCCACAACCGCATCTCTCTGTCTCATTAGGGTTTTTAAATATAAATTGCGATGAAAATTTTTCTTTTTTGTAATCCATTTCTGTTCCTAGCAGATACATAATAGCTTTTGGATCAATTAAAACTTTTACTCCTTTTTGATTTATCACTTCCTCATTTGGTTTTATATCTTGCGCGTATTCCATTATGTAAGACATGCCGGCGCACCCTCCTGACTTAACACCTACTCTCACGGCAATTGCATTATTGTCTGCAGAGGACATTATTTCTTTAATTCTCTTTGCGGCACTTTCGCTTAGTTTTATTACTTGCTCTTTCATATGTTTAATTCTAATTTTGCAGCTTCAGACATTCTATCTTTACTCCATGGTGGGTCCCATACTAATTTTAGATCTACGTCTGTAACACCATTCACATTCATTATATTGTCTTTAACCATTTTTGGCAAACTTTCAGCAACAGGGCAATTGGGCGTTGTAAGGGTCATTTCCACGTTTATTTTATTTTCTTCTAAAACCTCTATTTTATAAATTAATCCTAATTCATAAATATTAATAGGTATTTCCGGGTCATAAATTTTTTTAACTTCCTCAATTATTTTTTTTTTTAAATCAATCATTTTTTCTCTCCTAAAGCTGAAGCAAGGGTATGCCAAGCCATTGTTGCACATTTTACTCGCATTGGAAATTGTTTTACACCAGATAAAGACATAATTGTAGTTTTTTGATCTTCATTTAAACTATTAACGGTTATTTGTACTTTATTTTTAATCATATTTAAAAAATCATTAATTATTTTTTTAGCAACATTAAAACTTTTACCTTTTATGATTTCTGTTAAAATTGATGCTGAAGCTAAAGAAATCGCGCAACCCTCACCCTCAAAACTGATATTTTCAACCTCATGTTCTGTGTTGAGCTTTAAATAAATATGCACTTTGTCACCACAAAGTGGGTTATGCCCATTAGCATCTCGATTAAATTGTTCACACTTCCCATGATTTCTTGGATTTTTACCATGATCCAAAATAATTTCTTGATATAGTTCTCTAAGTTCCATCTAAATATTAAAAATTTTTTTACAGTTATCTATAGCGTTACATAAAATATCTATGTCTTCTTTTGTGTTGTAAACACCGAGTGAGGCCCTCGCTGTTGCGGGCAATCCTAATTTTTCATGTAAAATCTGGCAGCAATGATGCCCAGCTCTAATAGCGACACCATCTTCATCTAAAATTGTCGCGATATCATGAGGGTGTATTCCTTTAATAGTAAAACAAATAACCGATCCACGTTCTTTTGGATTCCCTATTATGTTTATCGAATTATACTTTCTCAATTTTTCTAGTCCATACTCCATTATATTATTTTCATGATTTAAAATATTTTTTATACCTATTTTTTCAATAAAGTTTATTGATTCTTTAAAACCTACTACTTCAGCGGTTTGGCCAGTTCCTGCTTCAAATTTTGCAGGACCATCTGCATATGTGATAAAATCTTTTTTTACTTCATTTATCATGCCTCCACCACCCTGGTACGGTGGCAAAATATCTAGCCATTTTTTTTTTGCATAAAGTATTCCTAAACCGTTTGGTCCATACATTTTATGACACGAAATTGCATAAAAATCGCAGCCTAATTCTTGCATATCAATTTTTAGATGTGGAGCACCTTGAGTTCCATCTACCAATACTGGAATTTTTTTTTCTTTTGCTAAATCAACAATTTTTTTTAATGGCAGTATTGCGCCCGTTACATTTGATAAATGTGTGATTGCAATTATTTTAGTCTTGTCAGTTATAAGCCTATTAATAGAATCAATATCAATTTCACCATTTGGATTTACAGGGGCAAATTTAATATTTGCGCCTTTTTTTTCTCTTAAAAAATTCCAAGGAACATAATTTGAATGATGTTCCAATTCGGTTGTCAATATTTCATCTCCTTTGTTTATAAATTTTTCTCCAAAAGAAGAGGCTACAAGGTTAATTGAGTCTGTAGCACCTTTAGTAAAAATGATTTCTTCTTCAGATTTTGCGTTAATAAATTTTGCAACTTTACTTCTAGTTTCTTCATATCTGTTTGTGGATTTTACTGCTAACGAATGTACGCTTCTACCGACATTTGAATATTCAGTTTCATAAAAACTCGACATTCTATCTATAACAGATTTAGGTTTTTGTGATGAATTAGCACTATCTAAATACACCAGGGGTTTACCGTTAATTTTTTGTTTAAAAATAGG
>Ga0115004_10002926_pt1 | contig 13995 bp, 15 predicted proteins | sample ArcticOcean_MG_C_10_FD_88737 | JGI IMG/M metagenome (GOLD analysis project Ga0115004, IMG submission 88737) | Marine microbial communities from western Arctic Ocean - ArcticOcean_MG_CB11_90 | ecosystem: Environmental > Aquatic > Marine > Oceanic | place: Arctic Ocean: Canada Basin | collected...
AATCTTACTCTAATAATGACAATTTATGCTTTAAGTTTAATGTATCAAATAATAAAATTTAAAAGAGATAATCCAAAAGAGTGTTTAGAAGCTTTTAAAATTAATAATTTTTCTGGTCTTTTTTTATTTTTTGGGATTTTTTTAACTTATTAAAACTATGGAATTAACTGAATTACTAGCTGTACTTAAACGTCTTTATAATGAGCATGTCAAAAGACACTTTAAAAGAATACTACTTTCTGTTGTGCTCTCTATAATTGTGGCTGCAAATACTGCTGCAATAGCATGGCTCTTAGATCCCGCGGTAAAAAAAATTTTTATAGATAAAGATAAAACTTTCGCCTGGCTTATACCTTTGTGTATTATTTTAGTTTTTGCGACAAAAGGGATCTCTCTTTACTTTGCAAGACTTAATATTATTAAAGTTGGATCAAGAATTGGTGGAGAGTTACAAAAAAAAATTGCAAACTGTATTATTGTTGGTGACATTAAAACTTTAGAAAATAAACATTCTGGTAAATATATATCTAATATTTTTTATGATGCTGGTGCGGTTACTAATTTAGTTAGTACTGGAGTTCTTAATATTGTAAAAGACAGTTTTGCTTTAATTGGATTGGTTTCTTTAATGTTTTACCAAAATTGGAAACTTGCATCTTTTGCAATTTTTATGATGCCTTTAGCTATAGTGTTTGCAAAAAGTCTTGGGAAAAGAATAGGCAAAGTACAAGAAGAAGCTAGTACAAAAACTGCTTTTTTAACTGTGTTTCTTACGGAAATTTTTAAAGCCGCCAAGATGATAAGAATTTATCAAAAAGAAAAGATCGAAACTGAAAATGCAGTAAAAGCTATAAATCAATCTGTAGAAAAAAATATAAAAATTGCTAGTGTAATGATAAGGGCTACCCCAGTAATGGAAACTTTAACTGGCTTTATGATTGCTGGGTTTATTTTTTATTCTGGCAGATTAATTTCTGCGGGTGAATTGGAAATTAATAATTTTTTTTCTTTTTTGGCTGCTATGATGCTTGCGTATCAACCAATTCGCTCCTTGGCTACACTCAATATAGCAATTTATCAGGGAGCGGTGGCAGCTAAAAAATTATTTGCTGTGATCGACGAGACTATTGAAACAAAGAATGACCCTAGTTTACCAAGTTTAAAAGTCGAAAAGTGTAATATTAGATTTGAAAAAATAGGTTTTCATTACCTAAATACAAATACAAAAGCTGTAAATAATATTAACTTAAATATAGCTGGTGGAACAATGACTGCATTTGTAGGTCATAGTGGTGCTGGCAAAAGTACTATAATCAACTTGTTGCCTAGATTTTATGAACCTCAAGAGGGGAAGATATATATCGATAACCAGAATATTCATAAGATAAATTTAGAATCTTTAAGAAAAAACCTTTCTTTGGTAAGTCAAGATGTTATTTTATTTGATGACACAATAAGAGCAAATATTGCTTACGCTAATAGCAAGGCTTCAGAAGAAGAAATATTAGAAGCTTGTGATTTTGCTGCTGCTACTGAATTCATAAACAAACTTCCAAAAGGCTTTGAAACCACTATAGGAGAAAATGGCGTAAGAATTTCTGGTGGGCAAAAACAACGAATATCGATTGCTAGAGCAATTTTAAAAAAATCTCCTATTATTCTTTTGGATGAAGCAACTTCATCATTAGATGCTGACTCGGAACAAATTGTGCAAAATGCAATATCTAATTTGATTAGAAATAAGACTACTTTAGTCATAGCGCATAGACTATCAACTATACACAGCGCAGACCAAATTTTTGTTTTAAAAAATGGATCTATTATTGATTCTGGCAATCATGATTCTCTCATGCAAAGTTCAAGTGAATATAGATCATTATATGAAAAACAATTAAAATAAATTAATGCTACAAGTTTATAGATACTTAACTCATCTTCTATTTCCTTTGTTTGTAATTTTAGTTTATTTAAGATCAGTTTTTAATAAAGAACATAAAATAAGATTTAAAGAAAAAATTTTTTCTTCAAATTTTAAATCACATAGAAATAATAAAAAAAAATTAATTTGGTTCCATGCAGCAAGTATTGGGGAATGTTTGAGTATTCTGCCTTTGCTAGACGAAATAAATAAAAAATACGATAATATAGATTTTCTAATAACCACTGTAACTTTAAGTTCTTCAAAGCTTCTAGAAAAAAAATTAAGTCATTATAATAATATTGATCATCGTTTTTTTCCTTTAGATCTTGAAAGTCTTGCAGAAAGTTTTTTGAGCTCATGGAAACCCGACTTAGTTTGCTTTGTAGACTCAGAAATTTGGCCAAATTTTTTATTTAAAATTAAAGAAAAAAAAATTCCTTTATTGCTTGTTAACGCAAGATTAACAAAAAAATCACTCGATAAGTGGAAATATATTTTTAATTTTGCAAAGAAAGTTTTTAATAATTATGATTTATGCCTACCATCTAGTGATGAGTCAAAAAATAACTTAAGTGAACTTTATGTTAAAAATTTAAAATATATCGGTAATTTAAAGTATTCATCTAAAAATATATCTTCTGAACTTACAGATTCAAATAAAAAAATTTTAAATAATTTTAAAACTTGGTGTGCAGCTAGCACACACGATGGAGAGGAACTTATTGTATTAAAGACACATCTCGAAATTAAAAAAAAGTATGATAATATTTTGACTATCATTATACCAAGACATGTCGATAGAGCTTCTTATGTTAAAAATTTATCTAATAAGTTTAACTTAAAATCTCAAATTATAAGTGATGACAGTTTGATAGATCCGAACGTAGAAATTTTAATAGTTAATTCTTTTGGCGTACTTTCTAAATACTTTAATTATTGTAAAAATATTTTTATTGGTAAATCACTTGTTGCAAAATTAGAAAAAATTGGTGGACAAAATCCTATTGAAGCTGCAAAATTAGGTTGTAAAATATATCACGGACCTTATGTTTATAATTTTCATGAAATATACCGGCATTTACAATCGCACGGTATGGCCGAGAAAGTAAATAATGAGCAAGAATTAGCTGAAAAAATAATCCAAAATTTTGAGAGCCGAAAAATCAAAGATCAGCAACAAGGAAATTTATTAAATACTCATGGAGAGAAAATATTGCATGAAACGGTCCTAGAATTGGGTAAATATTTAAAGTAAATTATGAAAATATTTAAACCTAAATTTTGGCATAAAAAAAATTCATTAATTTCTTTTTTGCTAATACCTTTGTCAACTTTTTTACAATTTTTAATAGTTGTAAAAAAAAACTTAATAAAAAAAGAAAAATTTTCTATTCCTATAATTTGTATAGGTAATATTTATGTGGGGGGAACTGGAAAAACTCCTTTATGCATTGAAATTGCTGAGGGATTAATAAAAAAAAATAAAAAAATTGCTATAATTAAAAAATATTACAAAGCACATATTGACGAATTTAAATTAATTGAATCAAAAAAAATAAAATTATTTAAAAACTTATCTAGGGTTCTGGCAATAAAAGAAGCTGAAATAAATAAATTTGATTGTGTAATTTTAGATGATGGTTTTCAAGATTCATCTATTATTAAAGATTTAAATATTGTCTGTTTCAATCAAGAACAATTAGTGAGCAATGAAATGACTCTACCATCAGGTCCACTTAGAGAGCCTTTTTCATCTCTTAAAAATAGCCAAATAGTTGTTATTAACGGAAGTGTTAATGAGGCCTTTGAAGAAAAAATAAAAAATGTGTCCAAAGATATTAATATTTACTATTCATATTACGTCCCCACTAATTTAAATAAATTTAATAACCATAATTTGCTTGCTTTTGCGGGAATAGGAAATCCAAGTAATTTTTTTAACCTTTTAAAAAAAAATAATTTACGAGTTATGAAAGAAGTGTCTTTTCCCGATCATTACAATTATTCTATAAAGGAATTAAATGATTTACTTGATTATTCAATAAAAAATAATTTAAAGATTGTTACTACCGAAAAAGATTTCTGTAGAATTGAACATCATAAAATTTTACAGATCCAAAGCTTGAATGTTAAGCTTGAAATTAAAAATAAAGATGAATTTGAAAAAGAAGTAATGAAATGTTTATTGTAAAGACTATCAAATATTTTTTCCAAGCAATAGTTATTTATTTATTCTTTATAATTATTAAAATAATTGGTTTAAATTTAAGTAGAAATTTTTTTTCATTTCTTTTTAATAAAATCGGGCCTTCAATAAAATCAGAACAAACGATCAATAATAATTTGGAAAAATTCCTAGGCTCCTATAATGAAGGTATAAAAAAAGATATAAAATTTAAAATGTGGACAAATTATGGAAAAACTTTTGTAGAATATTTGTTTTTAAAAAAATTCAAAGATATGAACCTCCATATTCAAATTAAAGGAGATCAAATATTAAACGAAATTATTAAAAAAAATAAACCAGTAATTTTTGTTTCTGGGCATTTTGCAAATTTTGAGTTGATGTCAATGGAGTTAACAAAAAGAAACATTAATTTAGCTACAATATATAGGCCACTAAATAATTTTTTTTTAAACCCTTTTATGGAATATCTTAGAAAGAAATATGTATGTCAATATCAAATCAAAAAAGGGATTGTGGGAGTTAAGGACTCCATTAACTATATTAAAAATAATTTTAGTATTGCACTAATGATAGATCAAAGAGTTAGTGAGGGTAAAAGATTGCCTCTCTTTGAGCATATGGCGCTCACCACAACTTTGCCGGCTCAATTAGCTTTGAAATTTAATTTAGATATCGTGCCTATCTACATAGCAAGGAAAAAAAATGATATTTTTGAAATGGAAATTTATGATCCGATAGAAGTTTTAAACGATAACGATGCTGAATCTAAAAAATTAGATATTTCTATAAAATTAAATAAAACTCTCGAAGAAATGATATCTCGTGATCCTGGACAGTGGATTTGGACTCATAATCGCTGGAAGTAATTAAATTTTTTTTCTTAATTTTTCGTATTTTATTTTTACCTCATGTGGAGAAAAATAAGCTTCTTGTAGCTCTACGTTCCAGTAGTTCAGGTTTTCGAGCGGTATTATCTTTTTAGAAACAGCACAAATAACATGATCACCTTCTTCAAGAATATCAAAAGTATTAGGTCTATATTTAAGTACAGCTTTTTTTTTATTCATATACAAGAATAATATATATAATATATTTTTTCATATGAATATTGCTTTAATTGGAAGTGGAGGGCGGGAAAATTCTCTTTGTAAAAAAATATACGATTCCAGTATTACAAACAAAATATACTGCATCCCAGGTAATGCGGGTACTGCTCTTCTTGCTAGAAATTTGGATATAGACTTTTTAGATTTTAAAAAATTATTATCAACTATTGAGTTTTACAACATAAACTTAGTTGTTGTCGGACCTGAATTACCTTTAGTCCGAGGTATAGTTGATTTCTTAAAAAAAAATAATATTAAAGTTTTTGGCCCAGACAAGTATGCAGCACAATTAGAAGGATCAAAATCGTTTATGAAATCTTTGTGTAAAAGATATAAAATTCCAACTGCAGGATTTAAAATATGTAAAAATAAAAAGGACGTAAAAATATTTCTTGCTCAACACAGGATGCCAATAGTTGTCAAAGCAGATGGGCTTGCTGGAGGAAAAGGAGTGGTTATTTGTCATTCAGAGAAAATTGTTGAAAATTTTACTAAACAAATTTTTTTAGGTAAATTTAAGAGTTCAAAAAAATTAGTACTTGAAGAATTTTTAGAGGGTGAAGAGGTTAGTTATTTTTTAATTGTAGATAAAAATAATTTTTCTTTTATAGGTTCTGCCCAGGATCATAAACGCGTTGGAGAAAATGATACAGGTCCTAACACTGGAGGAATGGGTGCGTACTCTCCCGCACCAATTATAAATAATCATTTAGAAAAAAAAATAATAAATAAAATTGTTGAGCCTACGCTTCAAGCTCTTAAATCAAAAAAACACCCTTACACTGGATTCTTGTATGTTGGGCTTATGATTAAAGATAATGAACCTTACTTGATAGAATACAATGTTAGAATGGGAGATCCTGAATGCCAAGTTATTATGCCGAGACTGCAAACAGACTTGGTTCAGTTATTAAATGCCTCGGTTCAAAATAAACTTGATGAAGTCAAAATTAAATGGAGTCAAGATATGTGTATGTCGATAGTACTTTGTGCAAAAGGTTACCCGAATAAAAACATAATTAACAAAAAAATAAAATTAGATAACGTTAAACTAACGAAAAAATGTTTTATATTCCATGCATCGACTAAAATGAAAAATGGAGTTGTATTTTCAAATGGCGGACGAGTATTAAATATAGTTGTTTTAGGAAGCTCTTTTTTAAAAATGAGAAGAAAAATATATGAAATAATTAAAGATATTAATTGGAAACATGGTTTTTTTAGAAAAGACATAGGTTGGAGAGTAATTAAAAAAAATGAGAATCGTTAGTGGTTTTTTAAAAGGAAAAAAAATAGAGTTTTTAAAATCAGCGACTACGAGACCACTTAGAGATTTTATTAAGGAAAATATTTTTAATATCGTTAAACACTCTAATTTAATCAATATTAAATTAGAAAATACTAATGTGTTAGATCTTTATTCTGGGGTTGGATCTTTTGGCATAGAATGTATTTCTAGAGGTGCAAAAAAAACAACTTTTGTTGAAAATGATAAAAAAGCGTTAATCATGTTAAAAAAAAACTTAAGTGATTTAAGAATTGAAAACCAGTCTGAAATTTTTGCTGGAAAAATAATTTCATTTTTTAATAAATTAAATAATAAAGATAAATATGAAATTATTTTTTTAGATCCCCCTTTTGCAGAAAATTTTTTTTTACAAGAATTAAAAATAATTAAAGATTCTTCAATTTACAAAAAAAAACATTTAATTATTATTCATAGAGAAGAAAAATCTAAGGATAATTTCGGAAAAATAATAGATGTTCTATTAACTAGAAACTACGGCCGATCAAAAGTAATTTTTGGAATTTTTTAACTTAAGTATTTCTTGGTTAAAGTTTTAACTTCTTCAACAGCGGGTTGATTAAAAGGATTAACACCTATCAATTTCGCAATTAAAGCTGTCTCCATTATAAAATAAGTGAATAGTTCTCCTAATGCTTCTTCATTTTTTTTATTAACAACAAATTCTTGATAAGGAATGTTTTTATTTTTTAAAACTGCTATTAATGCTTTTTTTTGTGCGTCTTTAATTTTGTATAAATCTTTATTTTCAGCATAACTAAATTTTTTCCCAAAAATATTTTTATTTATTTTCATTTTTTTATTTACCCTTAAGCTGAATATATAAAATAATTTATCTTTAGGACCATCTAAATATAGTTGTAACAAACTATGGTGATCTCTAGGAGCAGGTGAGACAACTGGCAGTATACCCTTCCCTTTTTTTCCCAAACTTTCAGCTATTAATTGTTGGCACCAATAAAGAAAATTATTAACTTCTGGTGCATAACTTAATAATATGATGGAATTAATTTTTCTATATTTGTAGACATGAGCTAATTTGATAACACTGTCTACTAATAAAGTTTTTTTTGTTGATTTAAATAAATCTTGTAAATTTTTTCTAAAAAGGTTTATTTTTAATCCCATAAAATAAGCTGGTATCATGCCAACTTCAGTCAAAACTGAATACCTTCCGCCGATATATTCTTTGTGGTTGATACATAGAATTTTTTTATTTTTGGCATATGTATTTAATAAATTAGTTTTTTGTTCTGTAATAATTATTGTATTTTTATTATTAATTTTATCTTTAAACAAATTGCTATTAATTAGAGTTTCAATAGTATTTCCAGACTTTGAAGTAATGATGAAAAGAGAATTTTTTAAGTTTATTTTTTTTTTTATTCTTTCTATTTTTAATTGATCTAAGTTATCTAAAAACAAAAATTTTTTTTGAATTTTATCTCTGAAAAATGAGTATAAAGCTTCTGAGCCTAAAACAGAACCACCCATGCCAATTAGAATGACAGTTTTGTACTTATTAAATTTTATGAGTTGAGAATGTTTAAAATTAAAATTAAATTTTTTACTTAGTAAATGAAAAGTATCTTTCTTAATATCTATAGAAGTAGAAATATCACTTATAATTTTACCTATTTTTATTTTATCTTTTAAGTATATTTTTTTATTAAAATAGGTGGGACCTATACAATTTTTTAAATATATATTATTTCTCACTTTTTAATTTTATTAAGAATATATTCTTCTGTTGTAGATGAATTAGTTTGATTACTGCTTGATTTAAATTTATTTTTTTTTAAACTTTTTTCAAAACTATTTTTTGTTAAGTCTACTTTATCCGTAGTTGATCCTGGTTCAGGTATTGTTGTAAAATCTGGTGGTTGCGATAATGGTTCTTTCTTCTCTATAAAAAATTCATCAACAGATTTTTGTTTATTATTTCTCATAACGTCACCAGCCTCTTTAAAGGTGGTACAACTATGTAAAATTATAGATAAAATACACAGTGAAATTAATAAATTTATACACTTCATTATTTTTTTATTACAAGGTCACGTATTATAATTAAAATTATTCCTAATGTGATGAATATATCTGCAATATTAAAGGTAAACCAGTGAAAATCACCTACATGAAAGTCTATAAAATCTGGCACAGCAAAATAAATTAATCTATCGTACAAATTACCTACCGCTCCTCCTAAAATTAAAGAATATAAAATTTTTTCGAAAAGAATAGCCTTTAATAACAAGTAGATTAAAAAAATTATAACAAAAAAGATTAGTAAAGAAGTCAAATGATAATATATGTTTGCATTTTGACTAAGTAGACCAAAACCAATTCCAGTATTCCAAACAAGATCAAGGTTTAAGTAGTCATTAATAAAAATACTTCCATTGCTATTTTCTTGTTTGTTTATAATTTTTATTTTTAAAGCTCTATCTAAAATAAATACAATTAGAATAACTACCAAAGAACTGATTGCTTCTTTTGAAAAAATCTTATTTATAAAATTTTTAGAAATATTCATTAACTAGTTGATGCCACAATGCGTTCTTTCACATTTTTTATCTAATATTTTCCAGCAAAGTGTACACTTTTTTCCTATAGATTTTTTAACCTCTATCGTTTGCTTGTCTATATCTTTATTTTTAACTTTTCTAACCTGCGAGGCAATAAAATATTCCTCGAGATCTAGACCCTCTAGAATTTCAAATTTTTCTCCACTCACGTTAATTGTAACGCTCGCCTCTAAACTAGAGCCTATCTCTTTGTTGGTTCTTTTCTCTTCAATTGCAATATTAACTTCTTGTTTTATTTGAAAAAGATCTTTCCATTTTTTTGTTAAGTTACTATTTTCCCATTCACCTGGGATCTCAGGAAACTCTGTTTCGTGAATACTGCTTTCACTTTTATTTAATAAATTAGATATTTCTTCTGTTGTAAAAACAAATATTGGAGCCATCCACTTAAGTAGGCACTCTAGAATTATATTTAAAACAATAATACAGTCCTTACGTTTTTTTGAACTTAAGTCATCACAATATAAAACATCTTTTCTTATATCAAAGTAAAACGACGAAAGCTCCTGCGTACAAAAATTTAAAAGATCTTTATAGAGTTTGTGGAAGTTATAGTTTTTTAAGTTTTCTTTTATAGTTTTATCTAAATGAAACAATCTACTTAAAATATATCTTTCTAATTCAGAGAAAGAATCGAGATCAATTTTTTTAAAATCTTGTTTCTCAAAGTTGTCCTGAATATTTCCCAAAATAAATCTGAAAGTATTCCTGATTTTTCTGTAAGACTCAGCGTGTTGAGCTAAAATAGTGTTGTCTATTCTTAGATCCTCAGCATAATTAGATCAAGCAACCCAAGCTCTTAATATATCGGCTCCATAATTTTTTAAAATATCATCGGGCGCAATAACGTTGCCAGCAGATTTTGACATTTTCATTCCCTTACCATCTACAACAAATCCATGAGATAAAATACTTTCGTAAGGAGCTCTTCCTCTTGTTCCACAAGACTCTAGCAGTGAAGAATGAAACCAACCTCTGTGTTGATCTGATCCTTCTAGATACATGTCTGCAGGCCATTTAAGATCTTTTCTTTTCTCAAGAACAAAACTGTGCGTACATCCACTGTCAAACCATACCTCAACGATATCTGTCATTTTTTCATAATCGTCTTTATTATATTCTTCACCTAAAAATTTTTGAGGATCATCAGTGAACCAGCAATCTGAGCCTTCTTTTTCATAAATTTCTGCTATACGATCAATAACTTTTTGATCTTGTAGAGGTTTATTTGTTTTTTTATTAATAAATATAGGCAAAGGAACGCCCCATGACCTTTGTCTTGAAACACACCAATCTGGTCTTCCTTCTATCATCGACAATAGTCTTTCTTTTCCTTTGGGGGGAAAAAATGTAGTGTTTTCTATGGCTTTAATTGCTTTATTTCTTAATGAGTTTTTCTCCATTGAAATAAACCATTGTGGTGTCGCTCTATAAATTAGTGGAGCTTTTGATCTCCAAGAATGGGGGTAGCTATGCTGAAGTTTGTCGTTCTGCAGCAATTTATTAGATTTTTTTAATTTATCGATAACTATTGGATCGGCTTTAAAAACATGGGTCTTTGTAAAAAAAGGGATTTCATCAGTGTAATATCCAGAATTATCAACTGTATATTTTGATGGTATGTTGTGTTTAAGGCATAAATTAAAATCATCTGGGCCATGACTCGGAGCACAATGTACAATACCAGTTCCTTGCTCTAAGTTTACAAATCTTGCATCAAGCATAGGAACATCAAAATCATAACCGAGTGTTTGTAGAGGATGTGTGCAGATAGTACCCTCAAACTCTGAGCCTTTAAAAGTTTTTAAAGTCTTAGATTTTTCTATTCCACAAGATTTAATAATTGAATCTAATAAATTTGTAGCAACAATAATTTTTTTTTCTTTAAAATTTTCAAGATTACTAATCTCAACTAAGGAATATTCAATAGCACTGTTAAAAGCTAAAGCCTTATTTGCAGGAATTGTCCAAGGTGTGGTTGTCCATATAATAATATTAGAGTCTTTCAAAAAAATTTTTGGGGTGTTTTTAACTTTAAAGGCTACAAATATAGTATTTGAAGTATGATCTTTGTATTCTACCTCTGCATCAGCTAATGCTGTTTTTTCCACAGTTGACCAAAATACAGGTTTGAATCCTTGGTATAAACTTCCGTCTAGTAAAAACTTACCTAACTCTCTAACAATCTGAGCTTCTGCTGTAAAACTCATAGTTGAGTAATAATTTTCGAAATCCCCTGTTACACCAAGTCTTTTAAATTCTTTGATATGTATGTCGATCCATTGTTTAGCAAAATCTCTACACTCTTTTCTAAAATCTTTGATCGGAACTTCATCTTTATTTTTTTTATTTTTTTTATATTGTTCTTCAATTTTCCACTCAATAGGAAGACCGTGACAATCCCAACCAGGTACATAGACAGAATCCTTTCCATTCATTTGATGAAACCTAATAATCATATCTTTTAAAATTTTATTAAGAGCTGTGCCCATGTGAATATGCCCATTGGCATATGGTGGTCCATCATGAAGTATAAATTTTTCCCTACCTTTTGCATTTTTTCTAATTTTTTCAAAAGTTTTATTTTGCTCCCATTGTTTCAAAATATCTGGTTCTTTTTTCGCAAGATCTGCTTTCATGGAAAAAAGAGTTTTGGGAAGATGTAAGTTTTCTTTAGACATTATTTTTTGCACTTATGATATCTTTTTTAATTTGGGCTTTTAATTGTATGGTGTTTATAAATTTTTTTTCTTCTCTTATAAAATTTATAAAACTAATTTTTAATATTTTTTTATATAAATTTTTTTTTATTCCAAATATATTTACTTCTAACAGTATGCTTTTACCATTAAATGTTGGCCTGTAGCCAATATTTGCTATTCCTTTTTTTTGGGAATTGTTAATTTCAACTTGAACTGAATAAACGCCAAGTTTTGGCAATATGTATGAGTTTAATTTAATATTACAGGTAGGGAAGCCAATTAGTCTACCTCTTTGTTCTCCTTTAATCACTTTTCCCTCTATGGACCAGGGCCTACCCAATAATTTTTCCGCCTCTTTAACTTTGCCCTTCTGAATAATTTTTCTTATCAAAGAAGATGATACGATTTTATTTTTTTTTTTATACGGTATAGTAACTAACGTTTTATATAAATACTTTTTCTCAAAATTTTTTAAAGTTTTAATATCACCAAGTCTTTTTTTGCCAAATCTAAAATTTCTGCTAATGAAAATATATTTACTTTTAAATTTTTCATATAATATTTTTTTTATAAAACTTTCTGCACTTATGTTTGAAAAAATTTTATTAAAATTAATTATAATTAAAAAGTCTAATTTAATTTTTTTCAAAAAATAAATTTTTTGATTAAATGAATTGATTCTGTGATTTTCAATATTCCTGTTAAAAAACATGGTTGGTACGGGTTCAAAAGTTACCAATCCAAATTTTAACTTTTTAGTAGTTGCTTTTTGTTTTGCATCTTTTAGAACTTTTTGGTGACCTAAGTGTAAGCCATCAAAATTTCCGATTGCTATGACAGAATTTTTATGTTTTTTTTTAATGTTTAAATTTTTATAAATAATCATTTTACCAAATAAGTTCTGGTTGGTAATAATTAAAGTTAACTTTATATTTTTTAGAAAGTTCATTCAGTTCATTCTCTTGTTTAAATTCAGAACGGTGAACACCATTCGATATAAAAATAGAATCAATCTTCATGTTGTTCGCCCCTTTAATATCTGTATTAAGATTATCTCCAATAGCTATTACTTTTTCTTTTTCATTGAAACACATTCTGTAAATTTCTTTATAAGGTTTACCAAAATAAATTGTCTCACCTCCAAGTGATTCAAATATTTTAGCTATTGAACCAGCGCAATATTCTTCCACCTTGCCTCTATGAACAGTTAAATCTGGATTTGTACAAATTAATTTTTTGGAGGTGTGGTCTTTTAACAAATCTTTATAGTAATTAAGATCTTTTTCTTTGTCATCGAATAATCCTGTACATAATATGAAATTACTTTTTTTTAAAGATGTCTTGTTTTCTTTAATTTTATAAAAAACTGAATTATCTCTTTCTGGTCCCAAGTGATAAAAAAATTTACCATAACTTTCTTTTTCTAATGCCAACATGGCTGCCTCGCCCGAGGTCATAATGTTTTGTAAATATTGATCTTCCATTTTTAGTTCTTTTAAAAAAATTTTTACCTCTTTGCTTGGCCTTGGCGCGTTAGACAAAAAAACTAGTTTTTTTTTTTCTAGTATTAAATTTTTTGCTACCTCTACAGCCTTCTGATTGAGCTTGATTCCATTGTGCATTACTCCCCATAAATCTACGATAAAAGTGTCGTAGAGATTATAAATTTCGGCTAAATGATTTAATTTTTTCAATTTATAGGCTCCAGTTTTATTGCTTATAGAAAAATATACTAAATATAGCAATACAAGCCATTTTTTAGTATATCTATCACATTACTAACACTTGAAATTTTCTGAAAACACACCATATCAAGCCTACCAATCAAATTTGAAGGAGTAAAAATATGAAATTTAGACCCTTACATGATCGTGTACTAATTAAAGTACTTGATAGTGAAGCAAAAACCGCAGGTGGGATAATTATTCCAGATACTGCTAAAGAAAAACCACAAGAAGGTGAAGTTGTAGCTGTTGGACCTGGGGGAAAAACAGAAGATGGTAAATTATTACCAATGGATGTAAAAGTTGGAGATATTGTTCTTTTTGGCAAATGGTCAGGTACTGAAGTTAAGATTGATAATAAAGAATACAGCATCATGAAGGAATCCGACATCATGGGAATTTCAAAAGGTAAATAAGTTAGAGATCAAAAAGGAGATCAAAAATGGCAAAAGTAATTAAATTC
>Ga0115004_10002927_pt1 | contig 13987 bp, 12 predicted proteins | sample ArcticOcean_MG_C_10_FD_88737 | JGI IMG/M metagenome (GOLD analysis project Ga0115004, IMG submission 88737) | Marine microbial communities from western Arctic Ocean - ArcticOcean_MG_CB11_90 | ecosystem: Environmental > Aquatic > Marine > Oceanic | place: Arctic Ocean: Canada Basin | collected...
CCCGGCTGAAGGTCAAGCGGATCTTGGACGCCGTTCAGGGTGGCGATATCGCGCCATTTGGTGGGGTCGCCGAAGTAGCGAGCAGCGATGCGGTCGAGGGTCTCGCCAACCTGCACCTGATGCGAACGCTTCGGCTTCGGCGTCCCTGACGTGGGGTTTTGTGGACCCCACTTCGCGTCAGCCTCGTACTGTTCGAGCGTGAGATCGATGTTCGCGCGCAACGGCAGACCATCGCTGGAGAAGTACGTGAAGGTGACGTTTGCCGATGTGATCACGGCTTTGAACGAGTGCAGGTGGGTGCCCCAGTGGAACTTTACCCATGGCGGCCGCCCGTTGTTTTTGGCAGCGTCGTAGCCGGCAAGTTTTGCGTCGACGTCCATCAGCTTGAGCAGCTTGTTGGTGTGTACGGTGACGGCCTTGCCCGTCCCGGTGGTGTCGAACACCAGGTTGAGGTTGAACGAGCCGCCGCCGCCGCCGGTATAGCGCATCCTTGGCGTGTCTTTGCCGGGCACCTGGGGGGACTCCCAGCTGTTCGATGTGGAGAACGAGAAGGTCGTCGGGTTGAACATGCAGTCAACGCGGCCACCAGACTCGGTTTCGAGATATGCCTTCTGCAGTTGGTTCGCCATCTCAGAGTCCTCTCCAGTTGCGACGGCCGCGTCGTTCGAGGTCGACGATCATGCGGTCTTCGATCTCTCGTAACAGCCAGTCGAAGTTGCGCCCAAGTTGATCGCGAAACCACATCTTGCCGTCGGGGGTGTTCATCGCAGCCGCGACCTGTGCAAAGGCGACGTTCAGATCGGCGGCGCCAGCTGCGGGCTGCACGGCCGCCGTGCTAGCACTGGCGCTGTTGCCCGCTGCGATCGGGGCAACCTTGCGCTGAACCACCGGTGCAGCGGTTCCGGTGATTTGTGCTGCGAGTTCGGCAGCGCCGACTGAGCCGCTGCTCGGCCTTGCGGGCGCCGCTGCACTCGTCGTTGCGGTTCGTTGAGCGACCGAGTTCGACGAAGAGAATCTTGACACGGCTGGCGTGCGGCGAAGCACATTGGAGATCGATCCGGGAGCGCTACGCGGGCCGGTCGACGGCATCGCCGTCGAAGCGCTGGGGGCCACTGCCGAGCGCGCCATGACGCGGGCGACCGCCTCGGCTTTGCGCTCTTCGGGGCTGTCATCGATGTCGTCGAAGAAGCGCGGCGTGGCAGATGGATGGGCAACGTGGGTGAGCTCGTGCGCAATGATCTCGTTGAGCTTGATGCCGGGCGTCGGAGCCGCGTCGAGGTGAATCGTGTTGCCGGTGGTCGCTGCAACCTTTCCGACCGACCGCAGCGCTCGACGCGACGCAGTGTCGGTGCTCAGCATCACCGTGCGGCGACCGGTGATCTCGTTGGCCATCGGCTGGAACGACATCGGCAGTGGGGCAGGAGCGCGTTGCACGCTGCTTGCCAGCTGTTGCAAAAATCGTTCCGGCAGCGGGGTCGGCTCCGGTGTAACGACCGAGCGGGGCGCAACAGCGGTGATCGGGGTGGCCGAGTCCGACGTGGAATGTGAAGTCGAGGTGTTGGAGATGGCTGTGTTGGACGTCGCGGTGTTCGCAACGGAGGGGGAACCGTTCGAGGTCTGGCTTGGGATCTCGGCGGAGGATCTGGCGACGGCGTCCGGTCTGGATGGTCCTCGACCCGCGACCCCAGCAACGCTGCGTTGTACGTTGCGGTCGGACGAATCTGCCGGCAGCGTCGATGTCGATGTCGATGTCGATGTCGCCGCGATCGCGGCCGTCGGCTGCAACGAACGATGCGCCGCTGATGTCGTAGCTGGTTGCATCGACGGATCTCGGAGTGCTCGGACCAGCGCACCGGTTCCAGCGGGCACAACCATGGACCGCGCCGTCGCAACGCCAGGCCTCGCGGGCGCCTCGGTTGGCAGAGAACGATTGGCAAGTTCGCTGCGCTGGACGGTTGACGACAGTGCTGGTCCGGCGGCGGCCGCATTGTGTTGCGTCGGCGTCAGGCGTGTGTCGATGTCGGTGAAGTGTCCGGTGCCCGGTGCCGTTTCGGTCCGGCGGGATGCAGCGGAAGGTTGTGGGGTGGTGACACGGGATTGTGGGGTGCTGACACCGGATCGTGGAGCGGCGTTGAATTGCTGAATGGAACCGAGAAATGTGTCGGCCGGTGCAGGCATTGAGGCGGCGATGTCAAGGCGCGAGGTTGGACGGTGATTCGTCGACAACGCACGGGGGAGGGTGACGCGCCGCAGCGTGTCGCCGTCCAATTGTGGAAGAGTACGACCCGGCGGACGCAGAGCGGTCGCCGCGGGAAAGTTTGGGTTTGTCGACAAGCGACTAGACAGAGAGAACGTATTTGGTGCCGACGATTGGCCCGGGTGCGCAGCGCGTTGCACTGCTCGATCAGGAGAAGTGTTCGATCGGTCCGCCGAGGCGCCCGCTTGGGCGGGGGCCGGGTCCAAGCGGTTCGAGATCATCGCTGCTGGTGGAGCAACCGCAGGCTGACTGGCATCGGTGGCAACGATTGTCGGGGATGCAGCGGAGCGTTCGAGGGGCGTCGGCGCCGAGATCTCGTCGCGGAGGTCGAGCAGGGGCGTCGACGAGATGATTCGTTGCAGGCGGCGGTCGGTGGATCGCGGTGCCGAGGTAGATACATCGACGATTTGTTGAAATTCTCCAGCATCGGGTGTCGACGACAATGGGCGAGCAACAGCCGCCTCGAACGAGCCTGATCCTGGTCGAGCGGTGTCACGTCGGCTGGCTGCCGGTCCAGCAGAATCCGGTCCAGTAGAACCCGGTTGTGGTCGCTGCCTGTCGGCGCGATCCGGGAGCTGCTGCGATGTCGGCACGTTCGACGAATCAGTGTTGGTGGTGCGCTGTAAGCGTTGCTCATCAGCGGGCCGCTGAGACGACGGTGAACGGGTGGTTCGGGCGCTGCCGGGAGAACGCGGAGTGGCGCCGGAGCTGTCTGGCCCGCGGGTGCCTGCAGGCGTCGGCGCGTCAGGAAGTTCGCCGCGCGTTTCGAGAAAGGCACGCAAACGATCGAGTTTGGTCGACGGCGCAGGTTGGGCCGCTCGGCGACGTTGCAACGGACGTTGTCCGTCGGTTTTCGCCGCAGCGCGCGAGTCGATGGAGCGCTGCACGATGGCAGCCGACCGGTCACGGGCCGACATCGGCGCCGCATCGGCCCCAGCAGCTCGATCGCGGCCAGGTGCGCGACGGTCGGCGTTGACACTCCGGCTATCGCTCTGCCGCGCCGACGTCGACGTCGATGACTGGCGTGGCTTTGGGACATTGGCGTCGGGAGTCGATCTCTGCGGCATCGCTCGCATGATCGAGTTCCGCGGCACCGTGTGATCGATTGGTTCGCGCAGCAAACGCTCACCGAAACGGCCTGGCGCCGTGCCGGGGCCCGCAGTAGTGGAATCGCGGGTGAACGAACCGAAGTCCGCCACACGCGCCGCTGCGTCGACACGGTTGGGACTGCGGCCACGGTTGTGAGCATCGCCATGGTCCGAAGTGCCGCCGTGGTCCGAAGTAGCAGAGGTGCGCCTGGGCTGGCCGGCTTGTCCTGGGATCGCTCGGCGTGATGATACGGCAGCGGCGCGGGACGGCTGTGGCCGCGATGATTGCGGACTCGAGGGTTGCGGCGACCTCGCAGCCGACGGGACGGCTGGAGCGATGTCTCGAGCATCGAGCATCCGGCGGAGTGCATCGAGTTTCGAATCGCCAGTGGAGATGAACGCAGCATCGCTTGCGGGGCTTACTGGTTGGCCAGCGACCGGCAAACGACCCGACTGGCTCGATGGAGACGCCCGACGCGCTGCTCGAGGCGCGTTATCGAGGAGCCGGTCGGTCCAGGTCGTGGTGGCCGGCATCCGTTGTGCGCTTGTCAACTTCGACGCCGTTACAGATGGTCCTGTCGGCGACACCTGGCCAGCGGTTGCAGCGGGATCGGTTTCGTCGAATTTCCAGAACCCCGGTGGCGGACGCAGCACGGCGCTGTTCACATCGTTGAGCCCGACAACTGGTCGCATCGCTTGCGCCCGGCCGACGGCCCGACTGAAACCAACGCTGGCCCTGCCGACCGCCCCCACCAACGAACGAGTGCGCTGGGTGCGCCGTTGCGTGTTTGAGACGCGACGCTGCATGCGTTGGGCCATGGCGCGTCCGAAGACGGAAGGCACATGGTCGGACCCAGCATGTGCCGGGGTGGCCACGTCAAATGTCACGGGCTCGGAATCCGTGGTGTGTGACTTCGAGTTGTTCGACCGCCATGTCGGTCGACGACACAGCGAACGACGGCCCGGTCCACTTCACCGGAAAGACCCCATCAAATTCCCAGGCGCGCAATCGCGTGCCGTCGGAAGCGGTCAGGGTGATGGCCGCGGTTGTACGTTTGAGCTTGTTGCCGCCGGACGAAAACTTTTCGCCGGACGACTTGTTGAGCCACTCAAGCAGTGTGTCCTGCTGAGTGATGCCACGCTTGAGCGTGATATTCGGCCAGGTCATCCTCCCGGGCAGCTTGTGCACGAAGCTGTTTTGGCCACCCTCTTGGACGTCTTCTGTTTCGACGCTGACCTCAAGGCCGGAGATCTCCATGAACCTGCCGATCTCGACTCCGTCGACTTCGAACAGGAATGTGGCTGATGTGACGCGTGCTCTGTCGAAAGCATCATTGGGCATTGGTCAATGCCTCCCAGGCACGGTCATTGATGTCGGCAACAAGTTCGATCAGTCGAGCGCGATCGTGATGCTCGAGATCGAGCAACGCAGACATGTCCCAATGTAAGTGGTACGCGAGATAAGCAACCTCGCTCCACAAGGCATCCTCTGGATACAGCTTCACGGCTCCCTCCCAGGCGCATCAAGGAAGTGGTCGCCCTAGTGGGCGACCTCTTCCACGCGACCGCTCCCGCGGCCACGCTGAGGCTGCTCCTCATCGAGGCTGTCGGTTGCCGTGTCCATCAGTTCACCGCTGAGAACTTCGTTCGTGGATTCGGCGTCATCGTCGGTGTCTCCACCGTCGAACGCGTCGATCACGTCACTATCTCGTTCGTCGTCGAAGTTGCCGCTCGATGTCTCGGCTGGCAACACGCTGTCCTGGAGGGCAGCAACGTCAGTGGGATCACCAAAGTTGATGATGCCGTAAAGATCTTGGAGAAAGGCGAGATCAGCGGCAAACAAGCCTTCAACCACGTCGGTGTTGATGGCCTCGATTGAACCGAGCCGAGTGATGACCCGTGCTAACACCAAGACGGTGAGGTACGGGTCATCAGGCCCATCAATCGAACGATCGCGAAGTGGTTCAATCTCGTCGCGCGCTGTTGCCAGGCGCATCGTGCCGTCGCGGTGTAGGACGCCGTCGTCGCCGATGTATCCCTTGGGCAGCGTGAACGAAAACTCAGTTCGCAATCCGGCCATCAACTCAGACCCAGTCGATGAACTCGTGCTGAATCGTGATTTCTTCGATCATCACGTCGTCGGAGCCAGCACTGAGATCTGAGTTGGTGAGTTTCGATGGCCAGCACTGCTCGAGGTTGAAGCGAGCAGCTTCTTCACCATCGCGGCTGTAGATCACGATCGAACCGGACTTGTAAATGTCCTTCGTCGTCGAGTCGACCACTTCGGTGAACCAGTCATGCAACGCTGTGTCGGTCGTGAGACCACGCTTGAGCACGACTTCGCTGTATTTCGGCTTACCCGCACGTTTGCGTTCGATCACGCTCGTGCCGTCTCCGGCTTTAAAGGTGGTGACGTCAAACTCCAGCGACAGGCCGCTGCAGCCGGTGAACCATGCGAGGTTCACGCCGTCGAGTTCGAACGCGAAGAACGAACCTTGAAAATCTGCATCGTGTTCTCTTGCCATGACAGTCCCCTCAGACTCGCTTCACGAGTTCGCATTGCAGTGTGATGTCTTCTTGCATCAGGTCGTCCGATCCCACGTCGAGATCAGATGCGGACCACTTCGACGGCCACACGTTGGTGACAGTCCAGCGGACCTTCTCAGTTCCACCCATGTCGTATACGACAACGGAACCATTGGTGCGATAGTCGGTGTTGCCATCACGAATCTTTTTGGCCCAGTCCCAGAACGCTTTGTCTGCTGTGAGTGTTCGTTTCAGCGTGAGATCCGAGTACGAGGTGGTTCCTGGACGCTTCCGGCTGGCGGTGTCGGTGTTGGCATCGGTGAATTCGACGACGACGGTCTCGTAATCGAGCCCGCCGACCTCGCTGAACTCGCCTTGGATTCCGTTGTCGAGTTCGACGCTAAACCAAGATCCAACCAGTTCTTCGTCGGCAATGGTGCCTTCTGATGTGACTGCCATAGTGGTGCTCTCTTCCTACGACCGCCGGTCAGGCGGACTCGTCCTTGAGTTGAGCAATCCGGAAGATCACGAACTCTGCAGGCTTTACCGGGGCGATGCCGACTTCGACAACAACCTTGCCAAGATCTACGGAATCGGGTGGGTTGGTTTCGGCGTCGCACTTGACGAAGAACGCCTGCTCGGCTGTAGCGCCGAACAGTGCGCCGTCGCGCCAGAGGCCACGGAGGAACGAACTCACGGTGCGCTTGAGACCTTCCCAGAGCTTCTGGTCGTTGGGCTCGAACACGGCGTACTGGGTGCCGCTCATGATCGAGGTTTCGATCATGTTGAACAGGCGCCGAACGTTGATGTAGGTCCAGTCGGTGTTCGACGACAACGTGCGGGCGCCCCACACGCGGATGCCTTGCGTGCCGAATGGGCGGATGCAGTTGATGCCGATGGGGTTGAGCAAGCCTTGCTCAGCCTTGGTGATGTCGGTCTCGACATTGAGTGCACCGCGCACGATTTCGTTGGCGGGGGCCTTCCAGACACCACGTGTCTCGTCGGTCCGAGCCCACACTCCGGCCAGGTGACCGGACGGCGGTACGTGAATGGTCGTGTTGCCGTTGGTGCCGGCGGGGTTGTCGACTTCGATCCAGGGGTAGTACAGCGCTGCGAACGCGGAGTCGTACATAGCCTGGTCAGAGCGCCATTCCTTGACCTGCATTGGCGTCATCGACGGCGGCGCATCGAGCACGGCCATGCGATTGGCTTGCCCTTCGCAGTGGTTGATGAGCGCAAGCTGCACGCTCTTCCACATACCCATGTCGATTTCGCCGTTGCTGTTGGTGGCGGCGTTGATCAGGTCGGGAACCATGACCATGGTGACATCGTCGGCGATGGTGAGACCGTTGATGCCGGTACGAGCGGACTCGGAACCGGAGAACGACTTGCCAGCAACGGGAATCGACACCGGCTCGGCCGGCACGATCGCGAACGTGCCGGTGGGCAGTGTCTGCAGGTCGGCGGTGAGTTGATCGACGTCAATCTTGGTTTCGACCTTCACCTTGGTGGAGGTGCCGTTGATCGTTCCAGAGATGCCACCAAGCGTGACACCGGAGTAGGTCTCGGGCTCATCGGCGCCATCGGCAATGATGACTTCGAATGTCGGAGGGGCATCATCATCGGCATCGTCAGCAGCCGGCTCGGGCTGCACGGTGACGGTGATGTTGCCCGCTGCGCCGACGCTGGTGAACTCAACGGCCGGACCGAGTGCACGGTCACCGGAGGTGAGTGCCAGCTGGCCGGGTTCTTCCGAGGGAACAGTGTGGGGAATTCGCACGATGTATGCCAAGGCGCCACCGTTGTTGAAGTAGCCGTACACCGAAAGCGGCAACATCGCACCTTCGACAAAGCCTCCGTAGAGGGCTTCGTATTGGGTCCAGTTGGTGACCAGCCGCGGCTTGAGGCCCTCGGGGTCTTTTGGATCGTCTGTCGGAGCCTTTGCTGTGAAGCCGACAAATGCGGCAATAGCGGTGGCTCCCGCGGACAGTGTGGCGCTCGACGAAGCAACTTCTTCGACGTAGACACCAGGGGTCAAATAACTTGGCACTCGGTTCCCTCCCGTAAGTTTGAATGGATCAGCAGGAGCCGGATCACCCGACACCTACTCAAGACGGGTGCAACATCAGACCAATTCGAAACGACGGCTGATGCCACCATGTTCAATTTCTCCTGCCCTTGACCCCGGTTCGGAATTGAATATACACACGCCGACAGCCAAATGCATTTTGCTTGTCCGATTCGTATCGTTGGCGAGAAGGCCTCTGGAATTCGGGCTTTCGGACGGTGCGGTGGTGCTTGAAGCACCCCGTCAACTTGGCCGCTGGAAGCAATTGCCCGCTGCTGCGAGCCGCAGGAAACAAAGGTGAGGCAGGGTCAATTCACCTGGGTCTGGACGCTGCCTGCGACCTTCACCTGTACGACTCCGCCGAAAGAACACATGCATTGGGAGTTGTCGGTCAACGCCGGAAAGTTCGCGATCATGGTCTTCGATGCGCCGGGCATCCACGGTGCCGTGATCGCAGGGATACATGGACCGGGGGTCAACACCCCGAGCGCTGCAGCGGTGAGCCCGGCCGTTGCTGGGTTGGCAAGACTGGTGCACAATCCGAACGGCACAACGTTGACGAACGGCTTGTTGTCCATGATGTTTGCCGCTGGTCGACCCTCGACCATGACTCGATTCATCGGCAAAACATTCAAGACTGAAGGTGCGGCACCGAACGAACATTGTGTGACGGCGGCAGCGACAACAGGTGAGCCCATGGGCACACGATACCGAAGAGGTGTGGTGTAGGCGAGCTTCCTGCTTGAGGCGTTCGCCCCTGTCAGCACGCTGGGCAGATGCCCGACACCCCGCCGAGATCGACTCCGTCGCGAACTCGCTGTCGCCTGGTTTGTTGAACTCGGACGTCAAGGTGTGCCAGTCTGACTGTCAGGAGCAGGGGTGGCTCTGGCGCTCATCGCAGCGTTGCGACATGACGAAGGGACGCAGTGTGGGCACGAACCAACATGGCGCGGCCGTGGAGAACGAACGAGTCAAGAAGATGGATAGCGCGGTGCCAACGCAGCGCGTTGCGCCGGAACCTTCGAGGCAAATTCGGCGTTCCCAAATGGCAATGGCACGCAGTGTCGCCGTTGAGGCGATGGATGAGCCCGCACGTCCAAGGGACACGCTGCTCGTCGGAGCAGCCAACGACCCGCTCGAACGGGTCCGATGGTGCAGTAGCGCAACGATCGACCGCTGCGACCCCGACTGTTCGACGTAAAGCTGGCATCGGTCTCGACGGCGGTCACGTCAGCGCCGACGTCGACGCGCAGATCAACAGCGCCCGCGGTGGCGGCGATCCGATCGACCCGGGACTTCGAGCGAAGATCGAACCCCACTTCGGGAAGGACTTTTCAAACGTCGGTATTCACACCTGTGGTCAGGCCGCCAAACTGACCGAATCCGTCGGCGCTCAAGCGTTTGCGATCGGGAGCGACGTCTTCTTCTCAGAGTCATCGATGGCTAGCGACGTTGGCTTGCTCTCGCACGAACCCACCCATGTCGTCCAGCAGGGCGACGCGGGTGGCGTGCAGCGCAAGATGTGGCCGAAGAAGGATTTCGCAAAAGCAACCTGGGAGGGCCGCCTCACCCCAAAGAGCGGCGCGCAGGTCGCTATCGAAGACCTGATCGACACCTATATTGCGGGCGTCGAGAAGCACGGCGTTGTGGCCTACAAGGACAATCCAGAGGCCATCAACCTGCTGCTCAACATGGAACTCGCGACGAAGATCTGGATCGAGGACCACATCAAAGATATCGACAACGGTCTTGGCGGGGTTGACACCGTCGACGACCCGAAGCGAAAGAATCGTATGGCCGGCATGCGGCTGTTTCAGACGTTCGTCCGTAACGAGATGAAGACGTTGCAGGGCATGCAGGCCGAAAAGGGTGATGACGTCACCGTCGAAATTGACTCCAAGAGTGCCAAGCTGATCAAGTACGAAGACACAAAGCAGCAGGCCAGTTCGGTGCTGGAGAATCTTGGTCGCATCGTTAACAAGGCGGTTCCCGACAACGGTGACACCGGCGAGATCGAGGTCAACTTCAAGTTCCCGGTCGAGCCGTCTGGCGTCGGGTTCATTGGCGGCCGCTTCAAAGTCGAGGCCAGTAGAGACAACGACATGGTCAAGGTGCGCACGGAGATGGACGTGACCGGCGGCGCAGAATTCCCCTGGGCCGAGGTCAAAGGCGAGATGGGCGTCTACCTCGAGGCGCAGGCGAGCTCTGGGGTCGATGCCGCGGCCTTGGTCTCTCACGACCTGTACCGCCGATTCCGCGAGTCGGCCTACGTGCCGTCGGAGGTGTCGAACTACCTGTGGGGTGGCAACTGGGGCAACTACGGCAAGGTCAGTGCCGACGGGTGGTCGCGTCAGATGGAGGAGCGCATGTTCTCCATACCGACCCCGGAGCGCACCGCGTTCGACACCGAGGCGGCCTATTCGGCTGCAATGGCATCGCATGCGACTGCGCTGACGAAGATTCGCGACAACGTCTATATCGAGAGTGGCGGGGTGGTGGGTGTCTCTGTCAAGGCCGACGCCCAAATCATCTCCGCAGAGGCTGCTGCCCAGGGTCTCGCCGGCAAACGCATTGACATGACGAGCCTCGAGAACACCAAGGGCCGTGCCGGCGCGGCGAACGAACGGTCGAGTGGCCGCAAGGCCGCGATGGCTGGGGCATTCAGCGGCGGCGCCCGTGGGGCCGAAGCCAAGGTCAGCCGCGGCACCCGGGGGTTCAAGCTGTCCGGATCTGTCTCCGGAAGCGTTCCAGGCTTCACTGAGCTGGAAGGGTCGAGCGGTCTGTCTGTCGTCTACATCAACGACGGCAAGGGTGGTGGCTACGAGTTGAACACCAACGAACTCGAGTATTCCTTGAAGGGTGAGATTCCGTTCAAAGCGCTTGGTCCCGGAGTCGGAGCGTTGATGTCGTGGCTGTCGAGCATCGCAGCAAGGAAAATCAACGAGTCAATTAACAAGGTCGAGGAGTCGACTCCTGAGGAAGAAAAGGGCACGGTCGACAAAGTCAAGGGGCAGCTCGGCAACATGGCGTCGGCTGCGCTCGTGATCAACGACGCAGCGTTGCCAGCAGAGGCGACTCAGCAAGGCGCCGAAGAATCGGGCCTATTCGGTGCGGTTGGCTTGAAGATCTCGCTCACCCTCGACGGTTCCGGTGACAAGATGGACGGTGCGATTGAACTCGGCCGCTATGACGACAAGGAATTGAAGATTCCCAAGTTCATGGAAGTTGCGGTGAAGCGAACTAAGCGAATTGTGAAATACTCTTTCGGCGATGGTGGATGAAGCTGAATTGATGTTGGAACACCCAAACCCCCTCTTTGACGCCGTCCTGGCGTTTGCCGAGGAAAAGGGTCTGGATGGCGTCCGCCAGGGCACCGACACCATGCTCAAGTTCGAAGGTGATGGCACGAACGGCAGCTGGTTCCTCTTTATCTCGACCGACGAACGCGAACTGCGCTGTTCGGTGCATTCGATGGCGCCGTTTTTCGTCGACGAGGAGCGCCGGGCCGACGTGATGGAACTATTCACACGGATCAACAACGACATCGTGATCGGCAACTTCGACCTCGACCTCGACGACGGTCAAGCAGCGTTCCGTACCAGCATCGGAGTCGAAGGATCACGCCTCAGCAACGAGCAGATTGCTCAGCTGGTTGCCGTCAATGTCACGGCATACAACATGTACCTGCCAGCGTTTGAAGCCGTGATCGAAGGCAGTGCCCCACCGCTCGCCGCGTTCATGGCTGTGAGCGTCTAGTCAATGGCCGCGAAACAGACTGCGAAGAGATCCGCGTCGCAAGCCGCCACCACCCAGGAGCACCCCACCGCGCCGGCTGCACCTGATCGCGCCTCGACCTCTACGCCGCCTCGTCCAGCCTGGCGAGCACTCGCTGCCGTGGCGATCGAGCGTCATGTGCAGCATCACTGGCGGCACGCTGCCGGGTTCCAGGAAGCGAGCGATGCTGTCCCTGAGACAGAAAGCGATCTCGAAGCCGATTTCGCTGCGGCTTGGAACGCGTTCGAAGCAGAGCTCGTCACGCCTGCGGCGTTCACGATGCTCGTAGCGCGCGCACAGTTGAGCGTTGACGAGGCAGCAGTTCTTGCGGTTGCGATCGCTGCCGAACTGGATGAGCGGCTTCAACACCTTTTGGCGTACGTCCATGGCGATCCGATGCGTTCTCGACTCGAACTCGGTGATCTCGGTGATCTCTTCGATGCCGAGCATCCCGGCGTTGCGTGTCTTGGCGCAGCCGAAGGAGTTCGCCGGGCCGCATTTGTCAGCCTGTCGGCGGACGCTCCATGGAGCCGGCAAGCATTGGTTGTGCACCCGTCACTGCTGTGGGCCCTCGAGGGTGACTCTGCACCAGACCCCGACTTGCCCGTCGGGGCAACCACGTACCCGGTCGACCTGGCCGCTCGCGGCGAGGATGGGGCCGAGATCAAACGGCACCGTTCGTTGCTGATCATTGGCGAGGATGCCGTGCGCCGCCGCCAGGCTGCTGCCCTCGGTCTTGCCGCCGAACGATTGCTCGTGACCGACGTGCCCGCCGACGACGTTGCTTGGTCGGCAGTCGTGCGTGAAGCATCGCTACTCGGCGCTGCCGTCGCGCTCAACACCGAAGACACCCTCACACCCACCGGCCGACGGTGGATCGAACGCACCACGCATCTTTCGTGGGCGTTGTCTTCGGCTCGACCGTTGCCGCTCGACGAACTTCCCAATCGTGACTGGCTCGAGGTCGAAGCATCCACTGACGCGCCGACCGATGAGGAGTGGGCGAGCGAACTCGGTGCTGGGGTTGAGAGAACCCATCAGCTGTCACCGCAGCAACTCGAACTCGTCGGCAGGGCTCACCGAGTCCGTCAGGGCGACCTTGATGCAGCAGTGCGACGTCTCGTCAGCGGCAAGCTCGATGGCTTGGCTCGTCGCATCGTTCCGAGCCGGACTTGGGACGACATGGTCATCGGGCCGGAGCGCCTCACTCAACTCCAAGATGTCGTGCGTCGATACAAACACTCTCGACAGGTGTACGACGACTGGGCCTTTCGGGCGACGCCTTCGCGTGGCCTCGTTGCCCTTTTCACGGGTCCGTCGGGCACCGGCAAGACCATGGCGGCCGAAGTGATTGCCGGGGACCTCGGGCTCGACCTCTTCAAACTCGAACTGTCGGCGGTGGTGAGTAAGTACATCGGTGAGACGGAAAAGAACCTCGACCAGTTGTTCACAGCGGCAAGTACCGGGAACCTCGTGCTGTTCTTTGATGAGGCCGACTCAATGTTCGGCAAGCGCTCAGAAGTCCGCGATGCACGGGACCGCTACGCAAACATCGAGGTGTCCTACCTGCTGCAGCGGTTGGAGTCGTATGACGGTGTGGTCATCATGGCCACCAACTTTGAAAAGAATATCGACGAAGCGTTTCTGCGCCGTATTCATAGTCGCGTCGACTTTGTTGTCCCTGAGGCTGCCGAGCGCCAGGCGCTGTGGGAGCTGCAACTCCCGCCAGAGGCGCCGGTCGAGGAGATCGACTTCGCGCTGCTCGCCCAGCGATTTGAGTTGGCGGGCGGTTCGATCCGCAATGTCGCCGTGCATGCGGCGTTCCTTGCCGCATCCGCCGGCACACCGATCACGATGACGTGTATCACTCGGGCCCTTGGACGCGAATATCGCAAGCTAGGCCGACTTGTGAAGCCCGGCGACTTCGGCGAACTTTTCGAACTCCTCGGCTGACAACCTCGCGCTTGGCAGCGAGGTTTGCATCGGGCCAGGCCAGCTGCTGTTGGGTGCGTGCCGGTCTCGGTGCTCACCGAGGCCTCGCGATCTCGTAAGTTTGGCTGCATGGCCTACGAACTCCTCACTCTCGAACGACTCGACAACGGCGTTGCCGTCCTCACCCTCGCCAACGGCAAGGTCAACGCGCTCTCCGGCGCGCTCGTTGCCGAGATCGGTACAGCAGCACAAGAACTGACTGACGATCCGCCTGCTGCGCTGATTGTCAGCGGTGGCGACCGGATCTTCGCTGCCGGCGCCGAGATCTCCGAATTTGGCGGC
>Ga0115004_10002932_pt1 | contig 13969 bp, 9 predicted proteins | sample ArcticOcean_MG_C_10_FD_88737 | JGI IMG/M metagenome (GOLD analysis project Ga0115004, IMG submission 88737) | Marine microbial communities from western Arctic Ocean - ArcticOcean_MG_CB11_90 | ecosystem: Environmental > Aquatic > Marine > Oceanic | place: Arctic Ocean: Canada Basin | collected...
CAACAACAACAACAACAACAACAAAGCGGCGTCGATGCCGCTGTTGTTAACCCTGCGTTTATGAAAGTATCTCAAACGGTCGTTCAATCGCAACCGTTCGCATTATTCGTTGGGTTCGTGTCAGCGATTGCAATCGTCAGAGCTCATAAGCGGGATAAGACGAATTCGTTGAGGAAAAAGAAAGCGGTGTTGAGATACTTCGATGCAAAAGGAGCCGGTGAAGTGATTCGGACGTTGTTCGCAGCTGCAGAGTGTGATTATGAAGATTTCCGCTATAAATTTAACATGGTTGACGATAAGCCGACGATCGAGAAGCAACACCCGGTCGATAAAGAGAGAGGCTTGTTTAAGGCGAACTTAGATAGGTTACCAATTTTAGAACATTTGGGAATGTCTATTGGTCAATCGAAGACTATCGAGAGATATGTCGCAAAAGATTTAGGTTTTTACGGGAAATCGAGCGCCGAAAGCTACAGGATTGATACTTTTACTGAACACGTGAGAGACGTGAGAGACGCTTGGGCGAAAGTTCGCGGCAACCCGTTCGGACCGCCCGACGCAGATCTCCTCGAAAAGAAGGAGAAATGGTACACCGAAGATATGAAAAAATGGTGCGAAAGGTTAGAAAAAGCGATCGAAAACGGCACAGAAGGGTTTTGTGTTGGAGATCAATTATCCTTAGCCGATATTTTGCTATACGTAACTTTAACTCAGACGTTTGACAACGCGGAGAGAGCGTTAGAGGCGAGAGATACGTGTGTTAAAATGAACAAAGTGATTGAAAACGTTGGGAATTTACCGGGAATCAAAAAATGGTTACAGTCCAGACCGGATAATCGTTTCTAATTTTTAAATTTATATCACGGTTGCAATTATTTTTACGTTATCGTTAGGTATAATAAAAAGTTATTAATAAACAAGACTGACTTGGAGATAAAAACTAATAATCCACGTCTAATAAATCGCCACTGCTTCCACCATTCCCACCAGCCATATCGTCATCATCGTCATCGTCATACCCCCACGTTGCCTGCGTTTTTTTTGGCGCGACCTTTGCCGCATCTACAATTGCATTTATTTCTTCCAAAGATTGGAGCTGCGCTAACATTTCGCCTTCTACTGGCCCTGGCTGCGAACTACCCAACGGAACAGCCGGACTTAAATCATGTCTAAACCAAGGATGGTTATAAATATCTTCAATCGATGCGCGCTTTTTAGGATCAGTCACGAATATTTTCCCCATTAAATCTTTACACTCCTCAGACAAAGAACTCGGAATCTCAGTCGTGCCCGATAAAACTCTTTGCATCATTTTATGACTCGATCCTGGATCTTTCGGATCTTGAAACGGATACCTACCGACTAAAGTAACATACAATAAAACCCCACACGCCCAGACATCTGACGCTTGACCATCATAAGGTTGCACGCCGGCATACACTTCTGGGGCAATATACGCCGGTGTCCCAATCTGCGTCTTTGGCTGCGAATCGAACCCGCCTTTGGAGAACCCAAAATCGCAAATCTTCAACGTCGGCGTATCTTGTAAATCGACCAAAGTATTCTCGAGTTTCAAATCTCTGTGCGATATCCGCATGTTATGTAAATACTCTACCCCACTTATTAAGTGTTGGAAAAAATACCTCGATTGCGATTCATTGAACTTCCCTTGTTGCTGTACGTACGAGAACAACTCCCCCCCTCCAACGGCTTCCATCGCCACTGCCAAATGTGTCGGTGTCAATAAACATTGTTTGAACTTCACGACGTTCGGATGGTTCAAATTCCTATGATTCACAATCTCTCTTCTCACGTGTTCGGTGATTTTATCTCCTCTTTCGATGTATTTGATCGCATAATGTTTCCCAGTCTCTTTCTCGCGCATGAGTTTAGTGAGTCCGTATGAACCAGATCCTAATAACTTATCGTTCACTGGTTCGTATAACGCGTCGTGTAGTTTCTCATCTATTACGCTCATCATTACTATTTGATTATTATTATTATTCTTATCACTTTTATTCTTATTATTCGTATTCGTATTCTTCGTAGTACTTGTTTGTCCCTTTTTCATGTAATAACAATAACAATAACAATAACAACAACAACAACAACAATAATAACAACAATAATAATAATAACAATATCAATAATACTATGTTTTTGTTGCCGTCGTCGTCGTCGTTATTGATATTATTTATTGATGTATTTTATATCAATCAGAAGTAAAAAGTTTATTAGGTAACGCAAAGGTGGCTCGAACAAAAGGCAGGAATACTAAAGGCCCTTTTTTGCCCGGCCCCCTTGTTTTGTTTTTGTCTCTTTAAACTTGCCGTGGTCAAAATTGTAAATTTTATACAGCAGGCAACAAAAATATATTCGCCCCATTAAAACATTAAAACAGATCAAGAGACAACCGCGGTCCGAACGTACTCAAAAAGGTTTTCGTCATCGACCGCGCGAGTGAAAAACGCGCGCTCTAGCGCTCTCGGTTCTCTCGCGCTCTCGATTATCGTTTCTCTACGATTTGAGATCTCTGTTCGCTGAGAAAAATGAGCAGCAGTGGCAGTAAGTCGTATTACTCACAGGCCCAGCAACAACAACTTCAACAACACATGATCGGGGTTGACTTTTTATCGAAAGATGTCGTTTCGTTGAAGACGAGTTTGAACGGTAACAGTACTAGTAATAATAACAGCGCGACTGCGAGAGATTTAAACAGCGGTAGTCAAATGAATAGTGAGAAAGTGAGCTTCTTCGCATCGGCTGGATGGTGCGCGCAGGCGTCTGAGAATAATCAGATCACTGGTACGCGAGATTAAATTTTTTTTTTTAGTAGTCGTCCTTGCGTAATGTGTGTCCGTTTGTGTTTGTGTGTCTGTGTGAATGCGTATCAAATTCGTATACGCGAAGAAGAAGAAGAAGAAGAAGATTTGACATTCCTTCTTTGTCACTAATATCAACACAATTGAATAGTAATATAAACATTTATTACACATAAATACTGACAAATTAATGTTAATATTTCTTATCATACATATATACATAGGTGAGATGGGCATGAGAGCGTATTTCAATCCGTTCGGTATGCCGCTTAGCGGATGGGACGATATAGACGAACAATTCTCTTTACGAACGAACGAAAAGTGTAACAGGTTGAATGAGTTTGCGAGCATAGATGATATGGAAGAAGATGACGAGGAAGGTAAGATTCGGTTTCATCCAGATCCAGATGCGAAAGACGCGTACGGCGGCGCAATGTCGTTAGGAGAGCTATCGGACGCCATCCAATGGGAAGATTGGAACTGCCGCGACGTGTCCTTGGCAGTTAGAGATAAGAGTTTCATGCCTCCCTATCTCGGGTTGTTGAGAGGGTATTTGAACGCTCAGTTTTTAAGGCAAGTAGAAATTGGAAGAGTCATTCAATGCTTTAACGACGAAGGACGCGCAGTTTTCGTTGCGTTTCATACCGGGCTATTAACAAAACGCGAGAAGAATGAACTGTTTTGTGTTTTACAAGCAACGAGCGGTAAAAATACATCTTCTAAAGGAGGAGAAAGTATAAGTAAAAAAAGTTTGAGTGTAAGACTTCCTTTCGAGCTCGTCGCGTTCGTGACAAAAGATAGGTTGCGCGATCCAACGATGCCGTGGAACGTTATAGAGCCTTTGATGCGAACGCCAGATCCGGCAATTTTTTACGAAGAACCTATTGATTTGATTTACGACTCGTACGCTACGCTTGACGTAGATGCTTCGTTTTGGGAACAGTTAGACGATTTGTCCATCGTCAATTCGTTCTTGCCGAAAAGTCTTTGCAATTCGCAATATTTGAGAAGAATTTCTGCGAAAGAGGCGATCAATCGCGCAGAGAGAATCTGCAAGCTCGATCCAAAGCAAGCCGCTTTGACGTATTCGAGGCATTTTGGACCTCGACAACCGGGTGAGTTGCGCATGGTACTACCGTTGACGTTCATCGATCACGAAAACTATAAAGCTAGTACTTCGGGAGACAGCGGTGCTCACATTGGAAATTGCGCTTTGATTTGTTCTTTTATGAAGTCAAAAAGAGGATGTAAAGTGTATCGCGCGATTGGATTATGTTCGCTCGAAACCGCGTTCATCGAAGCGCGCGTGATTGGCTCTGTACAACAAGCGTGGTTACGAAGAGATGGACCGAAACTTTCGTCTCCGCAGCAGTTACAACAGCAGAGAGCAAACGCGCAGGCGGGCATCGAAGAGCTCAACGCGCAATTTGAATCATCGATGAAACAATTGCAACCGGTGCGAGCACCTCGAGCAAAAGTTTCGAAAGATGCATCGCCGACGACACCAGATGGGCAAAGCATGTATTCACACAAATACGGTGCTGCAAAGCGTTCTCCTGTTTCCCCAGTCGAGATTGAAGAAGACGAAGACGATGATGAAGATTTTGAAGTAGGGGTGCCCATGAATAATAATACGATGATCGCCCAGCAAGGAAGATACGCGAGTGCGTTGGCTATGGCTTCTTCTTCTTCCGGAAAACCACCTTTATATGGCCATGGTAAACCGAAACCGCCTGCGCACGATTGGATTGAACCGCGATCTAAGAAACAACAGCACCAGCAACAGAAGAATAAACGCGGTTCGTCTGACGAGGAAGATTTTTTGAAGGAAAAATCTTCCGCCGCCGCTGCTGCTGCTGTTGCGACAGAGGGTTCTTTGCAAGTCGAGTTTGAAGAACCAAAAGTGAACATTCCAAACTTGCCCGAGAGCGTTCTTGACGAAGTTTATCAAAATGCTGGGTTGCTCGTGTCTTATTCAGATATTAGAGACGTTACTGAAATGCCGGATGACGAAAAGAGAGATTACACGAGGCGTCAAAAGCAGGCTCATAAACTCGCGGAGGATATAGTTCAGAGAGAGCTTGCTCCGTTTGGAGAGATTCTCGAGGTCAAAGTAAGACCGACTAAGCACGCAGCTGATCAAATGTACGCAGTTGTGACGTTCAAAAAATGGCTCGATCTCGAGGCTAAAGAAGCCATAGAGAGCGGTAACTTATTCAACGTTGAAAACTTCTTTGACGATAAAGGAAAAATCGTCATGCGCAGGAGCGAGCGCGACTTTGGGAAATCACCTGTGAAAAAGAAGCCAGCAAATGGAGAGACGACAAAAGGTTCAGAGCAAGATGATTTCGATCGAATGCCAGTAGCGAGACCTGGATGGAAAGCGAGCAAGCATACAAGTCTCACAGGGCAGAGACTTTTTCAAGGTAGCTGTGGAAATTGTAAAAAGACTTGCTTCGTGCCGTTCATGCCAATAGATACGATGCCAGTGCCAAAGTGCTCGCAGTGCATGAACGCGGAGAACGCTCGAAAGTAGTTAGATTTTCAAAAGTTGACGAAGTAGAAGAAAGAAATAATAATAGCTGTTAGACAGACACACTACACAAATAAATAAATACTCTTTCAAAACTCTAATACATTAATATTCTCATAGCATATAGCAAGCAAGCAATCAAGCGCGCGAATCGTCATATATACAAATAATCATCTGCTCAAGTTTTCTTGAACTTCTTCTTTCGCGACTACCAATTGCGAGACAACGTCGTCGTCAACTTTTGATTGAGCACCCGCGAGCAAATTTACTGACTGAACTTCTCCGACAATGCACTCTGTCATAATATTTTCGCAATCTTCATCATTTTCTGGATAATAGCGATCTTTATTAACTTGTTTTACGAATCGATTGAACAATTTTACGACGGCAACATCGGGTGTGAGCAATTTAATAGCCAGCGACTTCTTCCCTTCAGATTTCGCAATCTCTACTTTAATTTTTTCCACTAACCCACTCGCTGCAACGTTCGCGGGTTCAGCTAACGCGTTTACGAACATTCTTCCTTGTTTCCCAAAAGAATATCTACCCGATGAGATCAAATCAGTGAAAACCATCCCAGGACTAACAGTGTGTACTTTTATCATTTTATCCTTCAACTTCTCGTTCGTTTGCAACTCTTTATTTAATGTTTTTGTCAATTGAGATAATCCGGCTTTCGTGAACCCGTACGCGGCATATTTCCTCGTCTCAGCACCGTCCGAACCAGCACCTTCCATATTAAAAACATGATACCCAACATCAGTCTTTTCCTGCTCTCTCATCGTCCTAATCGCTTCTCTACAGCACAACAACGTCCCTAACGAATTCGTTCTCACCACCTCTTCGATCGTTTCAGGATCTTGATCGACTATATCGTTATACTCGTACCCATTCGTACCGGCGTTATTGATCCAGAAATCTACCCCTCCTAAACTATCAACGCAATGTTTCGCAAGTTTCTCGATATCTTTCGCCGACGAAACGTCGCAAGCGACTCCGCAAACGTTATCGTTTCCATACATCTTCTTAAACTGTGATACCGTAAATTTCACGTTTGCTTCGTTTCTCGATGTGACGCATACTCTGTCGCCTTGTTCTAAAAACTGTTTCGCAATTTCAAAGCCTAGGCCTTTCGTGCTCCCCGTTATCAACACTTTCTTTTGATTCATTCGAGGCCTTGATGTCGTCGTTGTCGTCGTTGATGTTGCAGTTGCGGCAGATGATGATGTATTATTAAAAATAGGACAACGACGACGACGAAGAAGAAAGGAGGCTTTGATAGAAGATCTCGTTGTTCTGTCACGATGATTGAGGTTTAAAGAATAACATGGAGTTGTTGCGCGTGATTGATTGATTACTGTGGTCGTAATCATCATCTTTTGTTGGCTATGTTATAATCGCGCGGAAAAAATGGAATAGATATTTTTATGCCCATCAGCATCAGCAGCAGAAAAAGAAGGATCAAAAAAAGCAACTACTACGTAAGCAAGATATTTATTATCGTACATTATCGTATTATCATTATCGTACTACTGCTGGTATACAAGTAGAAACTAATATGAAAGAAAATTGCCGTTATTGCAATGTCTCTAAAGTTTTACTGTCATATGTGTGAGTATTATAGCGCGGAGAGAGGCGTTTGTGTGGAGCACTTTTTCTCTTTCTGTACTCGTGACTCGGCTTTATTGTCGCGGAGGCGGCCGCGGTTGTTCTTTCTCGGAGAGCTCTCTGACGATCGTCGATTGAGGCCAAAACGAACAAACTTCTTTCGATTCTGCTATAGAAAGTTTCCCTTCCTTTAAAGCTTGCAAGACGTAACGTTCCCAACGTTTATGGTCCAGCGCCTTGAAATCGACGTTTTCGCGGGCGATAATTTCCAAATACACTCGAAGCTTTTTCAACTCGTTATCTGTCGCCCTACTCGTATGCGCGTTTCTGAACGGTTTAATTTTCAAGCCGCAGCTTGGATTCATTGCGAAATTTCTTCGTAAATCGTCAAACATTATCGTATTGCTCGCGTCGTACGATCTTTGCTTGCTCCATAATTGAGCCCAAATCCATCCTAAAGGTTTACAATTGAAGATTCCTCTCTGTTTCGTCTGAACGGTAATCATCGATCCAGAATCTACTAAAGCGCAAATCTTATATCTTTTGTTCGAGAGCACCCCTAATTCTTGCATTTTCGTTTTAATCCATAACATTGAAGTTGCAGACCATATAACTATATCGAATCTTTCATACGCCGATGATAAGAATTCGTGCAAATACGGTCTCATTAACTCGTGCGCGTTTTCCCCAGGCGTTCGATGGTCAAACAGCGTATAATCTATATCTAACACGAGCAACTTCTTGCTCTCTCTCGTTTCATTCAAAGGTTCTAATCCTTTATATTTTTCAATCCTATTCTCTAACCTTTGCACGTATACTGGATCTGAATAACATAGCAAAGGTTCGTCGACGTCTTCCTCGAAATCGTCTAAAATCTCCGGCGCCATCAATGACATCTCCTTCTCCGTTTTCCTCATTTCCTTCAAGTACTCTGAAGATTTCCCTAACAGCATGACGTTCTTAGGTATCTTACATTCGAGTAAGTTCTTCTCATCCTCATATCGTAGGTTCGGTAATTTCTGGTTTTGTATCTCAATATTAGTCAATGCTTGGATTTTTCTCTTCAATCCTAAGACCGTCGTATCATCATCACCCGCGCTATCTCTTCCCCCTAACTCGATCGAAAACTGTTCTTTCCCGTATTTAATGCGCACTTCTATTGTTTTCGTTTTCTTCGTCGTTTCCGTTTTCTCCCCTTTTTCCTCCTCATCGTCCTCACTCTTCGTCGTCTTCATCTTCTTCTCATAAAGGCTTATAGATATAGATTATAGATATAGATAGTATACTAAAAAGTTCTCCTTATATTAGTACTCTGCAAACAAAACAAAACGAACACGAGCGAACGAACACGAACACGAGCTCTCTCTTAATCTCTCTTAATCTCTTTATTCCTTTTTCGTGTGCACGGTCGTCGTTGCGAGAGCTGCTTTGATATTATAGAGATAATTAGATACAGATTACAGAGGAACAAATCTAAAACAGTTCTATATCGAGCCCGTTTTCTCTCCACAAAACGAAACAAAACGAGTAAACTCTCGCGATATAATCTCACTCTCAACCCGCTTTGTTATTATTATTACTAAAGTCTCTGAAGCGTCGTCGTCGTCGTCTTGAAATCAGAAAAAGAGTATTCTCTAATCAGTAGAGAGCACATACAAAGAGCGTTATTGTTAGTATTAGTAGTAGTATTGTTATTGTTTTTAACTGGACCTTGTCGTGACCAGACTACGGTTCGTTAGTAGTAAAAACGATAATAATCGATCGATCGAATAATAATAATGGGGCTATGCACTTCGCGTCCAATGGACCCGAACGAAGCGGCTAAGGGATCGTACGCGCATAAGCAAGCAGTGCGCATGCAGAACGAACGATTGAAAACCGTGGATCGACAGAGCACTTTAGTCGTTCAGGATCCACAGGACTACTCTATAACACGAATTAATGGACTATCGATGAAGGCGATTGGGAACGCTTTAATGTTCCCGGATAAACAAATGCCGTGTAAATCGATCATACAAGCGAATTACGTGTGTCGTAAAGGAGATCAGTGCGAGTACGCGCATAGACAAACGAATTTAACGTATTTCTTGGATTGTTTGAACAGCGCGAAGCGGACGATGGATATTTGTTGTTTTACGATTACGTGTAACGAAATCGCGGCAGCAGTGAAGAATGCTGTTTATAGGGGCGTGAAGGTTAGACTTATCACCGATGCGAATAACGTCGACGGGAACGGGTCGGATATTAGAGATTTGAATCATTTAGCTAGCGTGAACGGCGGCGGGTTTCATTTAAGACCGAATAAAGGAATACAAATCAGATGTGACGAGAACGTTGGGAGTTTGAATTGTAAATCGAAACCGCACATGCATCACAAGTTTTGTATAATCGATGCCGGGAGAGAGAAGAAAGATTTCGACGCGAATACGAAATTAATGAACGGGTCTTTCAATTGGACGAGGCAAGCGGTTCTAGAAAATCAAGATAACGTGATGGTCCTCGAAGGCGCCGTTAACGCACCGATGATTTCGATGTATTTAAAAAGTTTCAACGCGATGTGGGTGAAATATGAGCCGTTCATATTGCCAGTGAATTAATTAATGATATTGTGTTTTCCGTATATATTTAATATTTATTCTAATATTACAACTCTGTACATTGTATAAAAATACACCCTCCCCCGATTATATATGTATATGTGTCATCGTTTTGTGCCTTTCTTATATTATCACTCATTCGCTCTCAGCAACAGTCGCGGTTATCCGTTTTGATCGAATTCTTTTTCCTTCCAGCTGTTGAGAACATGCCTTTCATTTTCGATCGTATCGAAGAGCTCTTTTTCTTCAATTTCTTCTCGTCATTATCGCCATCACCGTCATCCCTTCCTTCTCCTGCAGATAATTTCCCAACCAAATCATCTTTTGATGATTCCATAGAAAACAAGTCCAAGTGAGAGAATTGATTCTTAGTATTACTTCCGTTGTTGTGCATCATCGTATCATTGGACTTCTCCGAACCCTTCTCCGAAGCGACGTCGTCGCCTTCCACGATCGTCTTGAACAAAGCTGATTCTTCTTCATTTTCCTCCTCGTCATACACGCACGTATTATATATATCGCCATCATCATCATCATCATCGTCATAATACCTACTACTATTATTATTACTCTTTAATAACATATCCTTCAAACGTAACATCTTCATCGGTTCCTCTACCTCGTCTCGAGTTAACGCGGAGATTTTTCTTTCCTCGGCGGCATCGTCATCTTCATCGTCGTCTTCATCAGCTGCCCATGTTTTCGTATCCTCTTCGGGTTCCGCGCTTCTTTCGATATCGATCGACGAGCGTTTGTGCGAAGTGAACATTTCGTAAACTGGGACGAGCAAGAGAGAATGCGCGGTTAATTAAAAATTGGATGTGATGGAAAAAGCGCTTTTTTGACCTAATACAAAAATAAGGTTTTAATTCTGCGCATATGTTGGGTATCTTCGACAACCGCAGAAGCAGTCAACGATAGTTGTGGATGTATACAATCAAGCACAAAAAGCTTCTTCTCCTTTTTCTTCTTAATGAGTGCGATGAGCGTATTACTTATAATACGCTCTTTTAAGACGTATTGTGTTTTTGTTTTTGTTTGATGTTGCGAAAAATAAGGAGCAGCAGAATAAAAAAAAGAGAGAAAATAAGGCGAAACTTCTTCGCTTTACGGTTTCCCCATCAATCGAGCAATAATAATAGCGTTAAATTAATCTATTTTACCAATTCTTTGACTGATCGTTATTGATATTTATAAACTATGTAAAAAAACAGTAAACGCGCGCGCTAAACGATTTATGAATATTCCTCGTGATCATCTTCCTGCTTATGAATAGAACGAACCGTCGACGTCGTGGACGTAGTCGTCGTCTTCGTCCATTTCCATCTTCCTCAGCTCTCTCGCTTTCCTGACAGAATCTTCTGAATAATTAGATCCAGAGGCGATACCTTTTTTCCCCCTGCGCCGAGGCCTCGAGGCGACTATGAACTTTTCTCCCTCTCTCGCGGTTTCTTCGTATTCGGCCCATTTCGCGAACTCGTGCATGACGATTGAACTCGCGACGGCTACGTTCAACGAAGCCGTGCCTCGCCCGAACTGTTTAATATACACAAACCCATCGCATATTTCCTTCTGCTGCGCGGTCATACCATGTCCTTCGTTCCCTAAAACGAACGCCGTGTTCCCAGTGAATGGATGTGAGCGAACATCTATCGCTCCTTCGCAGATCTCGATCCCTAAAATCCTATCGCACTTTTCGTTTTGATATAAACTCTCTCGAGCCTTCTTTAAGGATTCGTGGTGTTCAATTGCCACGTGTACGTCCGACCCTTGCGCGCCGAAGACGTTGAAACGTGCGTTCCCTACTAAGTGCATTTTTTTCACATCGAACGCGGTACAGTTTCTGCATATCGTTCCAACGTTATGCTTCTTCGAGACGTTGTGGATAATAAAGTGCATTTTATGTTTTTCGTCACTTCCTACAAGCTCGTTATCGCGGTCTTCTTCTTCTTCTTCTTTTTCTTTTTCTGTAGTCATCTCATCGTCATCATCATCATCATCATCATCATCGTATTCTTCTTCTTCTTCTTCTTCTTCTGTAGTCATTTTAGTAATACTGTTTTGCGTCCAATGCAATGGGGATGGGAAAGATGTGCACTGTGGGCAATTTTCGCTCAATAAATTTCAAACAACAGATCTCTCTTTTCTTGTTCTTTTTCCGCGCGAATCTTCGCGATACCGCGTACGCAGAAAACAAACGAAACAAAGCGCGGACGAAAAAAAACAAGCGCGCACAGGGCTCCGTCGGAACGCGTTATTTTTCGTCGCTACACGAACGACGTAGGTATCTGAGTTCGTGCGTGCGTGTATTTGCGAAAACAGACGAGATATCTTTTTTTTGGTCAACGCAGAGATCTAAAACAGCGTTTTGGGTAATTAAAATAAACAATGTCCTTCGCGAAACGAACGAGTACTACTACTACTACTAATAATGATGATAATAATCGCAATGATAACGAGGATACTAAAGCAAGCAATGCAGTGCTAATTACGAAGCAGCATGAGCAGCGTGAGCATTTATCATCATTGGCCACGGCTTCGACGAGGCAGAGACCTTGTGCGTTTTCGTTTCAGTGTTCGGCTACTTGTGGGCACGGGATGTTGAGGTATAAAACTATTTCTTCTTCTTCTTCTTATTTTATTGAAATACGCGGACGACGTGCTCGTACGATTATCTCGCTTACTAACTCATTTTCTAACGCAACGATGGTGATTACTTATAAATATAAATATACGCGTAGGGATATCGAAACGCGCTGGAAGAAACAGAACGCATCGCTGAGGCATGAATTAGACCGAGCGAGAAAAGAGGAAACGAAAACAAAACGCGAGCTCGAAAGAACGGTCGAGAGAAGGAAATTTGAAGACGAAGAACGTAAAGCGTTGAAAAACGCGTTAAAAGAGCTTCGAAGAGAAGCGCAGAAACACGAGAGTATGTTAGTTGAATTAGAGAAGAAACATGCCGAGGAAGTAAGAGTGATGGAACATCGAAGGAGTCGTTTAGAGTCCATCGCAAACGGGACGATTGAAGAGATTATTCATAGACTGAAATCGATGGCATAAAAAATAGAAGACGAAATTAAATATATATATTATTATAATAATAGTGGTATTACGATGATGATGATAATTTTTTTAATGATTGCTTTTGTTGAAGTTAATATCCACCTTTCTCCTCTTTTTTTTTCTCTTCTGCTTTTGCGTTTGAGTATTTATTTTTCATGCTCTCGATCGTTAGCCCGTATTGCGATGGTATAGCTCGCAAAGCCGCTTCGTATGCTCCAGCGCTCGTAAGCCCACGCTTGGGCCCAGGTCCAGGTCCTAAAAGCTGGGCTCTAATCAATTTCAAAAACGCGGCAGTAGATTCCGTACTAAAGAAAAATCTATCTGGTTGCCCAGATCTCTGAGCAGTCATGTGGTTAATTTCAACCAAACGTTGAAACTCTGCAAAGTTTTGATTCCACTCATCTGTCATCCAATCTTCGGATTGCGTTGAACCAGCTTTGAACGCTAGTGGCGACCTTCCTAGTCCTCCTGGCGATGGAACTGTGGATCCTAAACGGCTGGGCGTCTTTGTCGGCGTCGCACGCGTTGATCTATTCGCAGCAGGAGAAGAAAGTCCACCGCCGTGCAACTCTTCGTTACCGTTTAGCGCTAAGTCAGAAGAGGTTGGGTTAGCTTGCCTGTAATATTTGTTCAACTTATCGCGAACAGTTTTTTCACTCCACATGTTATCTAAGCGTTCCATCATATCCACCACTACCGCTTTCGACAAGTGCGGAACAAAGTATTTGTGAGGAAGTCGTAAAGCAAACTCTTCAATTGCCGCGTCTAACACGTCTCTTTTGAGTTGTTTCTGAGCATCTAGTAAACCGACCGAATTATCCAAATCTTTCGTAGTACCTTTGACAATACTCTTTATTTTTTCGATTTTCGCACAGATTGCTAATAATTCTTGATCGTTGCAATCTTCTGGGGAAAAATATTCAACGGCAGCGGGTGGACGTCCAGGCGGACGTCCTGATTTGCCAATATTATCAATCACCACTCGCTCTGGGTCTGGTGGTTCCATATTATTCGCAAGCATTTCTTGGCGTATTGAGGCCCATTTCTTTTGCATTTTATTTTTTTCGATACCAATCAAAGCGGCGTATTTCTCGTTTCCAGAATTTGCTTCGTGAGCGATTTTAACCCAGTTATGTCCATATTCTTCAACCGCTAATTTGAGCAATTCGCACAAGGGCTCGGTCCATACAGTTCCTAAAGTGTATCCACGTCGTATCCTACGACCACGACCGGCCGCGGCTTCTTCTTCGACTCTTTGTCTTTCTTTGTACGTGAGGATTTGCCCTTTCACTGGAGTCGTGCCATCTTCGTTCACGTTTTGAATTTCACCTTTATTGACAAAG
>Ga0115004_10002940_pt1 | contig 13949 bp, 10 predicted proteins | sample ArcticOcean_MG_C_10_FD_88737 | JGI IMG/M metagenome (GOLD analysis project Ga0115004, IMG submission 88737) | Marine microbial communities from western Arctic Ocean - ArcticOcean_MG_CB11_90 | ecosystem: Environmental > Aquatic > Marine > Oceanic | place: Arctic Ocean: Canada Basin | collected...
GCTTGTACAAGATACGCTATTAACACCACTAGTAAACCAAAACTGGCTATGTTCAAAAACTGCCACAACAATACCGTTTCGCTTCCTACCAGATAGACAAAAATTGGTTCGACCTCAGTGCGATGCAGAATGCTAATACCAATAACTACCAAACCTCCGTGCGATATTGTCTGGGTGGTACGTGTTAACCATCCGCCTGATTGCCGGTCGCCAATTCCAAAATGCAAAACACTGATCGTTAAGAACAGGATAAGCGCTAGGTCTGCGAACATCATCCAAAACACCACGACTGAGGCTGCAATTGCAATATAGCCAAGAATGAAGCCCAGCATTGACTTTAACGATTTTCCATAACCTAATGCCAGCGCCACAGCTCCGTCAAAAGCGCCATGTGGCAAACCAATCATCACGATTGCTGTGAGAGCTATCAATGACTGTGGGCCAAGCGCGATGAGTGTGGATGAAGCCAGTGCGGCAATGGCATCAATCATTATGCAATTGCCTCCAACCGTAAAAGGGCGCGGATAAACGGCCATGGTGGCATGGCCATGATGACTTTTAAACGTAATATGATATCTGCCTCGCCACTAAGAAACTGGGCAAATTCGTCACCAGTCAGCCGTGTAGCCATCGCGGTGAATAACTTCGGGGCATAGTGGGGCTGGTTGCGAAGCACAGATAAGAATACCCGATCCATAAACAAATCAATTTTTTTATGTGGCGAAAAAAAACTTAACTTATTACCGTTTGCAACCTGATTAAGAGCTGTCGCAATCTGTTTTTGGATAAAACTGAACGCGTAGCCACTTGAGGGCCTAATTGCACCGCAATTACTTCCAATGCCCTGATAATCTGGATCATGGCGTTTCATCAGCCCTAACGGTATTGCCCCTTTCTCGCGCCGTAGAACCTCAAAAAAATTCACTCCGGCACAGTCCGATAGCCAAGTCGATATTGCATCCTCATAAAACTCGTCGTGTTCTATATTTGGTGAAATCAAAGTTGATTCCACTAGTGCTTCACGATCAGAGAAGGGCAAACAATAGATGAAATGTACTCCGCGTGATTGGTCACACCGAAAATCCATTAAGATGGCGCTATCCTCATTAAAGCTCCCTGCTTCCGCTCGCACCTCCCAACCTATAAAATGTTGAACCATCATATTGGCCCTCCACTTGGGTGGCCGACTGTCAAATACCTGTTCATTTGGAAAGTCGCCAATGCTCAACATGTCATTATGAAATTCCACACCGTTTTGTTTTGCATTTTTACGGCAATGGGCTAGCCAGTTATGGCGCTTTACTGCTTGATATGGATGGTGGCAGGCCCGCATCTCTACTTCAGAGTTAGCAGTTATAACTGACCATTTATACCAGGTTTTGAATGCCAGAGGAGCTATGGATTTCATCCAATCCATTTGCCAATAGCCCCAGATATGATCGTGTTTGGGTGAATTAGGCTGAGATGAAAATAGATGAATAGCATGTTCGGGCAAAGACGCTGCTTGGGCTGCCAAAGATAGCCCCGCGCACCCATCCCCAATCACTGCTATGGCAATATTTGGCACTTCAGTACCGCCCTCATCTGACATGTGGCAACCCCACTAGTGCATCATGAAGAGCTGTTTGATGACTTGGATAAGGATGCAATCGCCGCGGCAAACTGCGAAGAGCTTTAATAGAGCAGGTTAGCTTTGTCCGGTTATTAGTTACCTCACGGCCATTATACCACTGATGACCGGTCGCTGCTATCTGAACACCAATTTGACGGTAAACCTGCGCCGCCACTGCAATAGCCAGGTGTGCCCGAGGGGGGAGGTAGACCAGCCCCATAATACCGCTCTCATAGTAGGGTTCAGCGAGCTGCAGCAACCGCATCACTGCAGTGGAAATAGTATGTCGCCCAGAGCATGAGTCAAAGTTTGCTGCGGCTAAAATTTGAGTAGGTACCATGCCCCCCACCCATGTGGCCGGCAAGTAGCGACGATCCATGCTTGCATCTTCAAGCACATCACGGGCAATGTTGGTCAATTGCATGGCAATCCCTAAATCCACTGCATGCCAAAGGGCGACAGGGTCAGTACAGCCAAGTATTTTACTCATCATCAAGCCAACTGTCCCGGCTACCCGATAGCTATAGCGTAAAAGTGCACGCTCATCTGCTAAAGCAACTGTCTGTTGATCTTGAAGAAGGCCATCGATTAGGGCAACCATAATCTCGGCTGAAATACCTTTTGTTGAAATAAAATTAGTCAATTCTGGCAATAGTAAATCACCGGTAACAGTCGCCTCAATCAACCCAGAACGAATGTGTTTCAACCGTTTGGGTCCGTTTTTAATGTCCCCATCTGCCATATCATCAAGAATACGACAAAAACTATAGAGACGCGTTGCATCGCGCCCAACCTCTGGCCCCAGAAAGCGCCCTGCCCAGTGAAAACTCTTCCCATTTTGGGCTAGTGAATGCTCGGGCGTGAGATCTTCATTAGTTTTCATCACGCAGCTCCCCAGCACATATCATTTCTGCCCAGTCAGTTCTTGATCGATCAAGGCCTCCACGACTTTGGCTGAGCATAGTACACCAGGCATACCAGCACCAGGATGTGCTCCAGCGGCAGAAAAATATAGATTAGGAATATGTGGGTCTCGGTTGTGATACCGGAACCAAGCTGATTGAGTGAAAATTGGTGCCAACGAAAACCCAGCACCATGCATTGAGCGATAGTCAGCTTTGAAATCTTCAGGTGTCATCCAGAAATCTTCAGTGATTGTTGTCTCAAGGTCAGGCATTATTGTCTCAGACAATGCCTTTACAATGCGATCTCTCAACTCTGGAGCTTTTTTGGTCCAATCTACCTGGCCCCGCAGGTTTGGCACTGGGCAGAGTACATAGTAGCTGTCACAACCTTCGGGCGCAAAGCTAGGATCAGTTGCTGTGGGGCGGTGAACATAGAGTGAAAAATCATCCGCAAGAATTTTTTTATCAAAAATATCAGCAAGTAATTCCTTGTAGCGCGGCCCCATCCATATCGTGTGATGTGCCACATCGGGATACTGTCGCTGGGTGCCAAAAAACAAAACATACAGCCCCATTGAATAATGCGTAAGTTTTTCAGAGGCTAAACGCTTCCGCCTATTACCATCTGCTGGTAACATCTGAGTATATACTGTGGGAGGATCACCGTTACAGATTACACGTTCGGCATTAAAAACTCGACCATCTGTGGCAATCGCACCGGTAGCTAGCCCGTGTTTCAACGTAATCTCTGCAACATCGACATTGAGCTCCACCTTAACTCCAGTACGCAACAATAACTCATGTAGTGCTTCGACTAGCTTACCAGTTCCACCCATGCAGAAATATACTCCCCATCGGCGTTCAAGGTAATGGATCAGTGCGTAGATTGACGTTGTGGTAAATGGATTGCCTCCAACTAACAAAGGATGGATCGAAAATGCTTGCCTAAGTAGCGGATGTTTTAGGTGTCGGTTTACAATGCCTGCGACTGAGTAATAGCTTTTCAAGCGCAATAAGCTTGGAATCTGCGCCACCATAGTTTTAATTTTGTGAAATGGGCGGCTAGAAAGCTGCTCAAATCCTACCTCAAATATCGCTTTAGAGGTGGCCAGAAGACGCTCATAACCCTTTACATCTCTCGAATCAAATTTTCTTATTTGGTCGTTGGTATCTTCGATAGACCTACAATAATCAAACTGACGTCCACCATGGAAGTAGAAACGATACCATGGATCAAGCGAACGGAATTCAACATGATCACTGCGCGTCTCACCAAACAACTCAAACAACTCGTCAAATAAAAATGGTGCTGTTATTACTGTGGGACCAGCGTCATGCTTAAAACCGCCACGCTCAAATACCTGAGCTCTTCCGCCAATAGCATTCAAGCGATCCACAAGGGTAACATCGAAACCTTTGGCTCGCATGCGTAGAGCTGCCGCAATCCCACCAAAGCCTGCTCCTATGACCAAAACAGTCCCCAAAGCTGGGTCGGAATCCTTTGGGGTGTTAGCCGGAGAATTTGATTTCATAATTTTAGCACCTTGCCCTAAGTGTTAAGAGGTGAAATCGCTTTCATACACACCTGCCGCAAAAGTAATTGCACAGGTAAAACGGCCTCAGACAGTGCCATTGGCATTTCCTTTGCTAAGTGAGCCGTTTTACTCAAACCTTTTTGCATTTGGTGAGCACTCAACGCCATCGCTTCTGAGGAGAAAATTTTCTTCCGCCAGCTAGTAAATTCGGTATTGGAACCTGAACTATACCAATCATCGAAGGCTATTAATTGTTCTGGTGGTAAGCTCTGTCTATAAAGCACAACCACTGCATTTGGCGCACGCCTAGCTAGATCAGATCCTTGATTTATGGCGCCGTCGAGGGCTCTAAAGTTCATAATGTCGTTAGCTATTTGATATGCGGCACCTAGGCTGCGAAAGTAAGTTCCAATTGATGATGATGCATCTACGTGTAACGCCATAGCCGCTACGCCTTCTAATGGAGCGGTCAGCAGAGGCGCCGTTTTGTCAGAAGCAATCTCTATATAGCGATCCCACTCGAGTGCTTTATCCAACGAAAATTCTGAAGCTTCTCCAGCCGTAGTAGTAGCCATATGCTGAGCCAATATTTTAACTAACAGTGGTGTTTGTGCACGCTGGCCAGCTTCAGCTGCCAGTTCAAACGCTAATGCAACCAGCCAGTCCCCAAGGGTTAACGCCACATTAGGTCCATACTTGGACCAAATTGATGGTCGATCACGGCGAAGCAAATCATTATCACAAATGTCGTCATGGATAAGAGATGCATTGTGGAGAATTTCTATCGCAGCCGCCCAGTGTAGCGCCGCGGCATCGTTTACTTTTAAAATGCTAGCTGCGTGAAGAGCCATCTTTGCTCTCACCATTTTACCTGGCTTTTCGAAATGGTATTGCGCTGCTAAACTAAGTGTTGTCTCATTTTTGAGTAACCTGGATCTTACAAAGCTATGCAGTTTTTTAACCACATCGTCTTTAAAATGCTCTGAAAATTTGCTGCTTTGAGCCTCATCATATACAAGTTCCAAGGTGTTCGACATAATTCAGTACCACCCTTACATCAGGAACATAAAGTTTAGATAAGGTTGAGGTGGCCGTTAGGCCACCTCAGTGTCAATCTTAAGCTTTAGCTTTAGATTTAACTTTGTCAGTCTCTGTAACTGCGACGTTCCAGATAATCACACCAAACGCAATTTTATTTATAACGTCGGCGAGGTTATAAATAATGTTTAGCATGCTGGAAGCTTCCTCTGGTCCTGCTCCTGTGAAGTAGCCCATGAAATAGCCAATTGGATAGATAGCCCAGCCAATTGTAACAATCCAACGCATTGTTGAGAATGCAGATTGTACCGATGCTGGAGCTTTCTCTGCGGCAACCTTACCTGCTTCGCCAAAGAAGATTTCATACAAAATGTATGCCCAACCCACTATGCCAACTATGAAGCCAAGCCAAGCACTGATGTAGCCAGCTTCGCCCATGTAACCTGCCGCCAACATTACCATGGTGCCGATCATAAGGCGCCAAAATACACCACCTGAAACAGCAGTGATTGCACGAAGGATGAGGTAAAATTCAACCATCAAAAGCGGCACTGTGATGAGCCAGTCAATGTAGCGATATACTAGTGGGGTAGCGCCAGTTTCAATCCACACATCGCGCATGTAAAAATAGTGAACCGCTGCTACTAAAGTAACAAGGCCAGAAACTGTCAGCGAAGTTTTCCACTTACCTTCAACCCGTTGGGTTTCCATGAAGAAGAATGCTGTAGCCGCAACTAAGGCCATCGAAATTAGCCAAAATGAAATGCCTACAAAATCATCTGACTCCAAATTTGCGCTTGCCGAAGCCAGTGATGGCGCAGCGACTAATGCTGCCGTTGCCATCATTAGTTTAATTCGACCGTAGATATATCCCATTGTCTTTCCTCCTTATAGTTCGGCCGGTTTTTTCCGACCGCTTGAGCATAATGCCCGACTTAATTTTTCACTAAATAATTTAGCGGTGATGTAATTGATTATGGGGCGACTGAAAAAGATTTCAACGCCCTCCTGTAAGGTAGTTGATATTACGCTGGGTCATTACTAAGATTTAGCCTGCCTTTGATCTTAAACTAAAATCATGTAATAATTTTTTTAAAAATAAAAAGTTAATTATTTCAATTTATTATATGATGGCTCAACAAAATTTAACTGTAGCGCTTTCGGCTCTTTATTTTCTAAATTAAAAAACAACTTTAGGCTGTATGAAAAAGTGTTTCTGTCGTTTAGAAAACTTGCTGGAGTTAGTTTGAAAATATGGGTTTTCACTTTCCAGCAAAGAGGTTTGCTGTTGTTCGCGTCCAAATCCATATAAATCAGGTGAGGAGTGCCAGCCCTTTACATTTGTGAATTTTGTGCTCAGGCAAATCACTGCTCATACTTGAGTATGGTAATTATTTAATTATTGATTAAAGGCGGCCCAGCGCTTTTGTTAGAGCAATTGTCTTTCCATTTTGCTTGAATTAGGACATGCTTATTGAAACATGGGGCAACACAATGCTTAAAATTTTTGTTGGTATTTTGCTTGCTGCTGGGCATGTAGCCTTAGCGGCAGAGTTGCCAAAGCCGTTGACCGATGACGACTTTCGGTTGGTGCGTAAAGAAGAAGCCGCTCTCGGTCAGCTCTTGTTTTATGATCCACTTTTGTCCGGCAACAAGGAGGTCGCCTGTGCTACATGTCACCATCCTGATTTTGGGACGGGGGATGGGCTTTCACTGTCACTTGGAGATGGTGGAAAGGGTCTCGGGCTAAATCGTGTTGTGGACCCAGACAATATGCCTGAACAAAGAATTCCTCGGAACGCCCAGCCTTTGTTTAATCTGGGAGCTAAGCAAATCCAGGCACTTTTTCATGATGGGCGTGTAGAAGTCGATGCGGCGCGCGCTTCGGGCCTACGAACCCCTTTAGAAGACGAAATGGTCAGTGGATTTGCTTCTATAATATCCGCGCAAACTATGTTTCCAGTTCTTTCGGGTGATGAAATGGCAGGGCACTATTCTGAAAATGAGATTTCGCAAGCCGTTCGGCAGGGCACACTTACTGGTAAAAATGGAGCCTGGGACTTGATCGCGCAGAGGGTGGGGTTGGTAAGCCAATATGCTGACGATTTTTCTGAAATTTATGCTCACATAGATGGTCCAAATGATATTAAGTTTACTGATGTATCGAACGCTATCGCCGCATTTATGGAGTTTGAATGGCGTTCCGATACAGCGCCGTTTGATGCGTTTTTGAAAGATCAAAAAATGCTCTCAATCACAGCCCAAAAGGGGGTGGATTTGTTTTATGGGGTGGCGGGTTGCGCAAGCTGTCACAGCGGCGCACTTCTTACTGACCATGAATTTCACGCGATGGGCCAGCCGCAGGTTGGCCCGGGTAAGGCCGCACGGTTCCAAAGCCACGCGCGAGATGAAGGGCGTTTTCGCGTTACAGGTCTTGACGCTGATAAATATGCCTTTCGCACACCGTCATTGCGCAACGTTAAATTGACAGGTCCGTGGGGCCATGCAGGAGCTTACAACGATTTAACTGCGTTTGTGGCAGCTCATGCAGACCCCCGTGCAGGACTTGCCAACTATAATCGGTTGGGCATAGTTTTGCCTCAATTTGATGTCGCGGACTGGCGGATCATGGATGATCCAGCTGAAGTAGCTGCTATTTCGAATGCAGTGAGTATTGATCCGGTGACGCTATCGTCGGATGATGTGTCTGCACTCGTCGCATTTCTTGGCTCCTTGACCGACACATCCGCTCAGGTGGGACGGCTAGGAGTGCCCAAATCTGTCCCAAGCGGCCTTGCCGTCCCAAACCCTTAGCGGAGTAGCACGACGGTCTGGTCAGCTTTAGCCCGGTGGACATTGACTAAGCCATCGGGCCACTCAACAGTTATGCTGACCTCGGTGGATGAGCCTAACCCAAAGTGCAGCGGCAACGCCTGGCCGCCAGCGTGGCCGCCACCAATATACACCTGTTGGATGTCTTGCCCAACAGTGACCCGTGCGCCGATCGCGTTGAGGTTTCCGCCATCTTGGATTAATTTTACACCAAGCCAGTGTCCTGTATTTTGGGTCTCATTTCGATAAATTTCCATTGGAGCGCGCCTGTTTAAGACTAGAATATCAAGCCGCCCGTCGAGGTCAAAATCGGCTACAGCAGCTCCTCGGCTGCGTTCACCGCTGGCAACGCCAGATGTCAGGCCAGCCTCAACGAACGTGCCATTGGCCTGTTGTATTAGCAAGTTATTTGGGTCATAGATTGCATTTGATGGCATCTGGTCGACGTTACCTTTAGAAATAAAGAGATCGGCTAGGCCGTCATTGTCGACATCACCAAATTGCGCATGCCATCCTGTCGAAGGACGCCCGTCATCACCAAAGTAAGGTCTGTGTGCGTATGTGCCAGTTGTAAACGGTGCGTTGGTGTAACTGCCATCTTCGTTCGCCATCTGCAAAAGTTGGTCACCCATTGATGTGAGAACGATTTCGTCGCGACCGTCACCAGTAATATCCCGGCTGGCGATACCCATCCCCCAGATTGAAACTTTTTTCCAGCCATCGGTTTTATTCAAAAACCGGCCTTCAGATATATCCCACATTTGCTCGTAACCATTACGTACATAATATTGGCGGTCGTTAGAAATTCGCAAACGCATTGCGCCGCTTGCGTCTCGAGCAGCGAGCATCGAAAGCGAGCAAAACCCAGGTTTGAGCGGGCGGGTGTGATATTCTCCAGCCAATGGTGTAAGTAATTGGTGGCTGTCGCAGGCAAAAAAAGGTCCATCTGGATCGTGCAAGTCCACATAATTTCCAACAACCATATGGGGCAGACCATCGTCGCGCCACCAGGCGCTAAATGCAGTGGACCATTGATCTGTTTTTGGAATTCTAAATTCGTCAGTGGCATCCATAAAGGTGCAATCTTCGCCTCCCTTGAGGATGATATTTGCTCCAATGCGAAGAACGAAAAGGTCCATGTACCCATCGGCATTTATGTCAATGGGGTACGCGCCAGTGGTATCTATTATTTTTGGAATTTCGGACTTATCAAACGCAAAGTCGCCTTGATTTACAAATAATGTTGCTGCTCCAGTCCCCCCAGCAGCAAAAATATCAGGTAAAGCATCGCCGTTGCAATCCATCACCGCAACGCCACCACCTACAAAGTGGTTCCATTCGCCAGAATAGGTATGGTGGGGCAGTTCACTTGAAAGATCTCGAAATAAAGGTGTGGAGTACGCAGGTGACCCTAATAGTGCTGCTATTAAAATGATTTTTTTCAAATTTTCTAACGCCCTTCGACCACGACTGTTTTCGTTAATTCGTTAAGTGCCAGGGCTGTGGCTCCCCGGGCCCAAACCATATCTCCCCAGGACTGAATCTCAATCCGTGTTTCGTGACGGCTGTGGTGAAGTGCAAAAGCCTGCATTTCTAACTGCATCTCCTTGGCATTAAGAAAGTCGTACCGCATCAGCTGACCAGAAAGAATAATTAACTCTGGATCAAAAAGGTGAATGATGTTGGAGAGCGCTACTGCCAAATACCGTCTGGCACGCTGAAAAATTGTGCGGACAACTGGGGCGCCAGCAGCAGCTTTTTCATACAGTTGTTTGAGAACTTCAGGCAAGTTTTGCGCCTTATCAGGTGATATTCCAAGGAGTGTTGATGCCTCACGGGCGAGTGCATAGTCGGCAAGATAGGCCTCCAAGCAACCTCGCTGGCCACACCGGCATAAAGCCCCGTCAAGTTGGACCTTGGTGTGGCCAAGCTCGAGTCCCATCCCATGAGCGCCGCGAAATAGTTGGTTATCAATAACAAACCCCATGCCCACACCATTCTCGATGGTTACAACCACAAAGTTACTCAGAGCACGCCCCGCGCCAAACCAAAGTTCGGCGAGCGTTAATACATTGGCGTCGTTATCGATCAAAACCGGTGTGCCAAAATGAGTTGCAAGTAACTTTCCAAGAGGGATGTCTAGATCACGCAACAGTGGTGACCAAGCAACGATACCAGTTTTGCAATCAACAATGCCGGAAATACCAACTCCAATAGCGGAAATTGAATTTGGTAAAATTTGGGCGATATTACAAAGTTGTTTTATAAGTATTTCGGTTGCGCTCAACAGCGCGTTTGCCGTCGCCTTGTCAGGCGCTGCTTCTAGTGATGCGCTTGCTAAAACGCTACCGCCAAAGTCAGTTAGCACCGCAGTATGGCGTTCATCTGACAGCTTGACTCCAATAACGTGAAGGGCTTCAGGTACAAGCTCTAGTGCGACTGGCGGGCGTCCACGGACAGTTTCGCGTGTGATACTTCCCACTTCTCGCAGAAACCCGTCTAGGATTAAATCAGCAGTTAACGCTGTCACAGATCCAGGGCTGACATTAAGAGTTCGCGCAATTGTTGAGCGTGCAATTTGACCACTTGCTCGAACTTGTTCAAAAATTTGCTGTCGCAGCGAATATGCTTCACGGGCTGATGGCCTCAAGATGGGGCCATAACCAATTCCTGTGGGAATTGATTCGTTATTTTCACTAAATCCTTCCCTAGCCATAAATTCACCTTTTGAACTATACATTGATGGAATACTCAATAAATTCACTAAAACAGTGATGTTAGGGAGTAAAAAATCATCATTTAGCATTTTTCCACGTTTTTACATACAAACTTAAAAATTTTAATTTGACAACTGAATTATATCCACCAGTATAGGTTAGTGGCGTTAAGTGGCTGCAGCTCTGAAGAGCAAAATTTTTTTTGGGAGAAATAAAATGAATAAGTTAATTTTAGCAGCTGCAGTTGCAGCCGCTAGTTTCACCAGTTCTGCAGCAATTGCAGACGTTATTGGTGTGTCTTGGGCGAGTTTTCAGGAAGAGCGCTGGAAGATCGACGAAGCAGCAATGGTTGCTGCAATTGAAGCCGCAGGCAATACATATGTATCAGCTGATGCAGAATCATCGTCTGCAAAACAGCTGACTGATATTGAAGCTTTGCTTACTCAGGGCGTTGACGCTCTGATTATTAATGCGTGGGACAAAGACGCGATTGCTCCTGCTATTGAAGCAGCAGCAAACGAAGGCATTCCAGTTATTGGTTATGACCGTTTGATTGAGGACGCTCGTACGTTTTATCTTACATTTGACAATGTAGGGGTTGGCCGCATTATCGCTAAATCTGTGCAGGCTGTTCAGCCTTCGGGCAACTACGCGATCATCAAAGGTGATCCAGGCGATCCAAACGCAATGTTCTTGCTTCAGGGTATGATGGAAGTCATCGGCGACGACGTTGCATCTGGCAAAATCAAAATCGTTGGCGAATCTTTTTCTGATGGTTGGAAGCCAGAGAATGCGCAGAAGAACATGGAGCAAATCCTGACAGCAAACAACAACAATGTTGATGCTGTTCTGTCTGAAAATGACGGTATGGCAGGCGGCGTAGTCGCTGCACTCTCTGCTCAAGGCCTTGTGATCCCAGTTGGTGGCCAAGATGGCGACCTTGCCGCTATCAACCGCGTAGCTCATGGTATCCAGACAGTTTCTGTTTGGAAAGATGCGCGCGATTTAGGTAAAGCTGCTGGTGAAATTGCTTCTGCTTTAGCAAAAGGTACATCAATGTCAGATATCGACGGTGCTTCAACTTTCAGCGGTGGCGAAAAAGGTATTGCAATTAATGCAATTCTACTGGACCCAACTCCACTGACCCGTGACAACCTTAGCATCGCAATCGATGGCGGACACATTAGCAAAGCTCAGGCTTGTGAAGGTGCGATCGCAGGTGTTGACGGCTGCTAATAGCCTTAAATTCAGGCGCCGGTCTGATTGGATCGGCGCCTTTTCTTTTTGTATATATTAGTTTCTGATTGCTAAGCGGCAATCACTTTTCAGTACTAAATTAGTGTTGAAATAGTTATTCTAAATAACAAATATCTTTTAAAATTTCCTAAAACTATGCTGGATTTCCCCATGAATGATACTTCAAGATCTGAAGCTCCTACTGAAAGTCATAAGGGCGCCATTGCGCGTTTTTTGAATTCTACAGAAATTGATACTCGCCTGCTTGGTATGCTTGGTGCTTTGACGCTGATCTGGGTAGGATTCCATTTTTATGGTGTCATTTTTAATAATTTCGGCGCTTTTTTGACACCGCGCAATCTTTGGAACCTATCTGTTCAGACATCATCTATTGGTATAATGGCTACTGGCATGGTTCTGGTCATCGTGACCCGCAATATTGACCTATCTGTTGGATCAATGATTGGTGTTATCGCCATGGCTATGGGGCTTTTGCAGGTAGAGATACTACCGCAGTTCGTTGGAATTGGGCATTGGTCCATCTGGATCTTAGCAGTTATTGCTGGCTTAATTTTTGGTACATTGATTGGTGCACTCCACGGCTGGCTAATTGCCTATAGAAGCATTCCGGCATTTATAGTTACGCTTGGTGGCTTAATGGTATGGCGAGGTATGTCCTTCTTGTCCGCTGGTGGCCGTACTATTTCACCCGTGGACAGTACTTTTGCACTTCTAGGTGGTGGTCCATATGGCGCTGTTGGTGCTGTAGGCAGTTGGATCGTCGGCGCTTTGGCTTGCCTGGGCGTCGCGTACATCATTTACACTGGGCGTAAATCGCGGCGTAAACATGACTTTCGCTTGCGTCCAATCTGGGCAGAATGTTTTTTGGCTATTGTAGGTTGGGCAACAATTATTGGCGCTGTGCGGCTAGTAAACTCTTACCCGTGGCCCAAAGGTATCGTACGTCAGTATGGCACAAAAATTGGGCAAGACCTTGAGGGCACCTTTATCAGCCATGGTTTTGCGATCCCAGTTCTAATTTTGATTACAGTCGGTATTTGTATGACCATCTTGGTTACTCGTACCCGCTTTGGTCGTTATGTTTTCGCCATTGGCGGTAATCCAGAGGCCGCCTCTTTAGCTGGGATTGATACAAAATGGGTTACGATGAAGGTGTTTGCGCTGATGGGCATGCTTACGGCCATCGCAGCTGTTATAGCTTCGGCTCGCTTGAATTCTGCCACCAATGCCTTGGGTACATTGGACGAGCTTTATGTGATTGCTGCAGCCGTTATTGGCGGCACATCATTGGCTGGTGGGGTTGGTAAAATCTATGGTGCCATTCTTGGCGCATTAGTGATGCAAAGCCTACAATCTGGCATGGTGTTAATTGGATTTGACAGCGCAATTCAGCGAATTGTCGTTGGCGTTGTGCTAGTGTTCGCAGTCTATCTCGACATTATTTACAATAAACGCGTTAAGTGAGGAGACAGATTATGACCAATACAGGCACTCCTTTGGTCGAGTTGAAAGACATCTCGATCGCATTTGGCGGTATTAAAGCGGTAGATCAGGTCAGCGTTGATCTTTACCCCGGTGAGGTTGTGGGCCTTCTAGGGCACAATGGGGCGGGTAAATCAACATTGATAAAATGCTTGTCTGGAGCCTACAAGGCTGACTCTGGCGAAGTGCATATTAACGGCAAAAAGGTTACGATTAATAACCCTCGCGATGCGCGTGATCAAAATATCGAAACAATATACCAGACCCTTGCCCTAGCGGATAATCTTGATGCGGCGTCTAATCTATTTCTTGGCCGGGAACTTATCGGATCTGGTGGCTTTTTGGACGAAAGCAGAATGGAGGCGGAAACCCGCAAAATTATGGCGCGTCTCAATCCCAACTTCCAAAAATTCAATGTGCCGGTATCCGCGCTGTCGGGTGGTCAACGCCAGTCTGTTGCGATTGCCCGCGCGGTGTATTTTGACGCCAAAATCCTCATCATGGATGAGCCGACCGCCGCATTGGGCCCGCAGGAAACTGAAATGGTTGCTGAGCTTATCCAAGAACTAAA
>Ga0115004_10002945_pt1 | contig 13930 bp, 17 predicted proteins | sample ArcticOcean_MG_C_10_FD_88737 | JGI IMG/M metagenome (GOLD analysis project Ga0115004, IMG submission 88737) | Marine microbial communities from western Arctic Ocean - ArcticOcean_MG_CB11_90 | ecosystem: Environmental > Aquatic > Marine > Oceanic | place: Arctic Ocean: Canada Basin | collected...
TAAAGATTTTGCATATAATAAAAAAAAATGGAAAACAAAAATAATTAATGGAAAAAGTTTAATTAAAAATAATCTTAATTCAAATATAATGTCAAATAACTATTTAAATTATTTTATAAAAAATGAAAAAATACAAAACTAATTTACAATTTTTGTTTAGCTACTTTCGAGAAACTAGTTATTTAAAAAAAATAAAAATTTTATTTAAAATAACAGGCATAAAGTACATTATTTATCACACTCTATCATTTTTTTTATTAATTATATTAAAAACAAAAAGTTTTTTTATTAGAGGTTTAATATTTGACTTACAAAAAAAAATTACGGAATTTGTTTCGGTTAAAAATAAATATAATGAAAATTATGTTCTTTTTGCTAAAGACAATATAATTTCTAAAGAAGTTTTTATTAAGGAAGAATTTGACACAGAAAAACTAATAAAAGTTTTGAACTACCTTAAACCGTCAAATGATATTGAAAATCTGTATGATATTGGTGCCAACATAGGTACTATTTGTATACCAGCGGTCAACAGAAATTTAGTAAAAAAAGCATATGCAGTCGAACCAGAAAAAAGAAATTTTAAACTATTAAAAATAAACGTTATTTTGAATAATTTAGAAGAAAAAATTTCTTTATTTAATTATGCTTTATCTGATGAAGATGACGCAATAGTTGAAATGGAGTTAGCAAATGATAACTCTGGAGATCATAGAGTTAAAAAAAATGTAAAATTTAATTTTTACGAAGAAAATAAACGAAAAGTAGTAAAAATAAAAACCAAAAAATTTGACAGTTTGTTCAAGGACATAAATCCAAAAAAAGATTTAATATGGATAGATACCCAAGGTTATGAGCCAAATATTTTAAAAGGTGCTAGTAATTTAATTAAAAGTAAAGCAACTATAGTGATTGAGTTTTGGCCCTATGGGTTAAAAAGAAATGGTACATGGGATCAAATGTTTAAATTATTAGAAAAATTTGATTATATTGTTGATTTATCATGTGAAAATTTAAAAGCTGAAAAAATAAACACCGAAACATTAAAAAATCTTGGTAGCGGTTGGCAAAATGAAGAAAAAGACAAACATTCACTTTTTACTGATTTAATTTTATTACATAAATGATTAATTCTTATAAAAATTTTAATAATAAAAAAATTATAATTACAGGTCATTCTGGATTTAAAGGTTCGTGGCTTACTATTTGGTTATTAAGATACGGAGCTAAAATTGTTGGAATATCTAAAGATATACCAACAAATCCTTCTCACTATGTATCCTTAAATATAAACCAAAAAATTAAAGAATATTTTATTAAACTTGAGGATGAAAAAAAATTAAAAAAAATTATACAAAAAGAACAACCAGATTTTATTTTTCATTTAGCAGCCCAAGCTATTGTTAAAAGGTCTTATTTAAATCCATTAGAAACTTGGAAAAGTAATACATTTGGTACTCTAAGTTTGTTAGAATCCTTGAGAGTAATAAAAAAAAAAGTTTATGTCATAATAGTAACTAGTGACAAAGCTTATAAAAATTTAGAGCTAAATAGAGGATATAAAGAAAGTGATATTCTAGGTGGTGATGATCCTTATAGTGCATCAAAAGGTGCTGTTGAAATTTTAACTAATTCCTACATTAAATCTTTTTTTAAAAAAAAAACATCAAACGTCTCAGTTGCAATAGCTAGAGCAGGAAATGTAATTGGTGGTGGAGATTGGTCAAATTTTAGACTTATACCTGATTGCGTGAAATCGTGGTCAAAAAACAAAAAAGTTTTAATTAGAAATCCAAAATCAACTAGACCATGGCAACATGTAATGGAAGTTTTGAGTGGGTATTTAACACTGGCAGTGCTATTACAAAGAAATAATAAATTACACGGAGAAGCCTTTAATTTTGGCCCATCACTAAAGAATAAGCTCAATGTAATAAATGTTGTAAAAAAAATGAAATTCTATTGGGAAAAAGTAGAATGGAAGATACTTAAACAAAAAAAAACTTTTCATGAGTCAAAATTGCTTCAACTAAACTCAAAAAAATCAAAGGACAAGCTAAACTGGAACTGCGTACTAGATGCTGATAAAACCATACAATTAGTTTCTGAATGGTACAAATCGTACTACTCGACAAAAAGAAAAAAACATATTCTCACATTAAAACAAATTGAATATTATGAAAATATTTTAAAAGAAAATAGAAAAATATGAAAGTTGTTATATTAGCAGGTGGCCTAGGAACAAGATTATCGGAGTATACAAAAATCATACCTAAACCCATGGTCTCGGTTAATGGTCTACCTATTATTTTTAGGATCATGAGTTTTTATGCCAAATATGGATTTAAAGATTTTTACATAGCGTTGGGATACAAAGGGGAAATTATAAGAAATTTTTTTAAAAAGAATAATTATGGTTGGAATATAAATTTAATAAACACTGGAAAAAAAACTATGACTGGTGGTCGATTAAAACGTCTAACCAAATATTTAGGTAACGACACATTTATGATGACTTATGGTGACGGTTTATCCGATGTAAATTTAAAAAAATTATTAAATTTCCACAAAAAAAATAAAAAATTAGCTACTCTAACTGTAGTAAGACCTCCTGCTAGATTTGGTTATTTAAAACTCAAAGGCAATTCTGTTAAATATTTTAAAGAAAAATCTAATGTAGACGAAGGTTGGATTAATGGTGGTTTTTTTGTTATGGAGCCAAAATTTTTGAAATATATTAAGAATGACAACACTTACTTAGAAAGAAGCCCACTTGAGATTTTAACAAAAAAAAAACAGTTATCAGCTTTTAAACACAAAGATTTTTGGCACTGCATGGACACAATGAGAGATAAAAAAAATTTAGAAAAAATTTTATTACAAAAAAAATATAAAAAAATATTTAGCTAACATATAATATTACTTTTAAAAAAAATAATTAAAATATATTTTTAATATAGAAAAAAAATGCAACCTTTAATCAGTGTTATAATAAATTGTCATAATGGAGAAAAGTATCTCCAGAAAAGTATTAATAGTTTATTATTACAAACGTACAAAAAATGGGAATTAATTTTTTGGGACAATAACTCTAAAGATAGGAGTAAAGAAATAGTTTTAGGTTTTAGAGATAAAAGAATAAAATATTTTAAAGCAAAAAAATTTTCAAAACTTTATCACGCAAGAAATTTAGCTATTAAAAAAGCAAAAGGTGAGTATATTTCTTTTTTAGATACGGACGATTGGTGGGCTCCAAATTTTTTAAAAAACCATTATAAAAAAATTGAAATAACAAAATCAAATATAGTTTACTCAAACTATTATATTTATAATGAAAAAAAAAAATTTTTTAAATTAAGATCAAATAAAAATATGCCAAATGGACTTATAACTCAAAAATTACTCGATGATTATAATATTGGAATACTTGCAGTTCTTATTAAAAAAGAAGTGTTTAAAAAAAATAAATTTAACAGTAGCTATAATATAATTGGTGATTTTGATTTTTTTATCAATTTAAGTAAAACACTTAATTTTCACTCCATTCAATCATCTTCAGCTTATTACAGAATCCATGATAATAATTTTTCAAATATAAAAATTTCTATGTATATTGAAGAGCTTACTAAATGGATAAAAATAAATAAATTTTCACTTTTAAAAAATAAATTTAATCTTAATTCAGTAAAGTTTTTTTTATTTAAAATGAAAATCAAATTTTTTTTAAAAAAATTAAACTTTTTTAAGGGACCTTAGCTCAATAGTAGAGCGCTGCATTGACATTGCAGAGGTAGATGGAGCGTAACCATCAGGTCCCACCATAATTAAAGGTATTCTAGAAGAAATTAGCTAACAATTACCCATCTAAAATTTTGTAATGAGAAGACTTTACTTGCGTAGTTAAAAATACTATAAATCTCCTGCCTGGTAATTATTGCGAAGGGGCCACACCCGATCCCATACCGAACTCGGAAGTAAAGTCCTTCAGCGCCAATGGTACTTTGTCTTAAGGCACGGAAGAGTAGGACATTGCCAGGCTAAAATAAAAATTATGAAAATAGCAAGCTCACTTAAATCATTACGAAAAAGAGATCTTAACTCTAAGATTGTTAAACGTAGAGGTAAAATCTACGTTATAAATAAAAAAAATCCCAGATATAAAGCTCGTCAAGGTTAGCTAAATGAGCGAACAAGATCAAAAAAATACTTGGAATGGTTTTACTAAGCTTATTTTATTTGGAACAATAGCAGTAATTTTACTCTTAGTAATTTTAGCAATAACACTACTTTAAATTAAAAACCTAAAAAATGATAATTGGATCTATAAAAGAAGACATAAATCTAGAAAAGAGAGTTTCAATTACTCCGGAAACTGCAAAAAATATTATAGCCTTAGGTTTAAATATTAATTTAGAAAAAAATTATGCTGTTCATTTAGGTGTTGAAGATAAACAATACGAAGAGAATGGAGTAAAATTTTACAACAGTTCAAAAGAAGTAATTAGTAACTCCAGTTTAATATTAAAAGTTAATTGCCCAACAGATGAAGAGGTTAAAACTCTAAAAGAAAATACTATACTTGTTGGTATTTTTAACCCATCAAAAAATCATGATAGACTTAAAGAATTATTAAAAAAAAATATAAATGTTTTTTCACTTGAACTTTTACCACGTATTTCGAGAGCTCAATCAATGGATGTTCTTTCTTCACAATCTAATTTAGCCGGATATAGAGCAGTAATAGAATCTATCTATGAATTTGAAAAAGCAATTCCTATGATGATGACAGCTGCAGGAACAGTACCAGCAGCTAAAGTATTAGTTATCGGAGCAGGCGTTGCTGGGCTACAAGCTATTGCAACAGCTAAAAGACTAGGAGCGATAGTATCAGCAACAGATGTTAGGGCCGCTTCAAAAGAACAGGTAGAAAGCTTGGGAGGAAAATTCTTAACAGTAGAACAAGAAGAAAATTTAGAAACCGAAGGTGGATATGCAAAAGAAGCCAGCGAAGAATTTAAAAAGAAGCAAGCTGATCTTTTAAGAGAAGCAATGATTAAGAATGATATAGTAATTTGTACAGCCCTTATACCTGGAAAACCCGCACCAAGAATTTTAAATGAAGAACTTATAAAATTAATGAAGGCAGGCTCAATTATATATGACTTAGCAGCCGAACAAGGTGGTAATGCAGCCTATTCAGAAGTTGATAAAATTAATATAGTTAATGGAATAAAAATAATTGGTATTAAAAATCTAATGAATAAGTTGCCATCAACAGCCTCAAGTTTATATGCAAAAAATCTGTTTAGTTTTGTGAGAAACCTTTATAGTAAAGAAAAAAAAGAATTTAATATTAACTTAGAAGATGAGATTATATCTAAAACATTAATCAAAAAATAAAATTATGGAAATTGATCCTTTTATATTTAGACTTAGTATTTTTATCCTTTCAATATTTATAGGATATTTTGTTGTTTGGAGTGTGACTCCATCCCTACACACACCCCTAATGTCAGTAACTAATGCAATTTCTTCTGTAATAATAGTTGGAGCTATTATTGCATCTTTTAGTTCTATAGACGGAAGCAATATATCATTTTCAAACATATTAGGATTTTTTGCAGTTACGCTAGCTGCTATTAATATTTTTGGTGGATTTCTTGTTACACAACGAATGTTACAGATGTACAAAAAAAAAGAAAAAAATAATAATAAATAATGTCTGCTAATTTATCATCAATACTATTTTTAATTACTGGTGTATTATTTATTCTAGCTCTAAGAGGATTATCATCTCCTGAAACGTCAAGAATGGGAAATTTTTTTGGTATATCAGGAATGATACTTGCAATAGTAGTTTCTATTTTATCTGTAGACATTTTTTTTAGCAATCTAGTTTATTTTGTAATTGCCCTTTCTATTGGTGGTATTATAGGTGGTATTATAGCATTCAAAATACCAATGACTGCTATGCCTCAACTTGTTGCTGGATTTCATAGTTTAGTAGGACTTGCTGCGGTATTAGTTGCTGTATCCGCTTACTATAGCCCAGACTCGTTTGGACTTGGTGCTTTTCAAAATATTAAAACTGCAAGTATTATTGAAATGGGTCTAGGAGTATCAATTGGAGCAATAACTTTTACAGGCTCAATAATTGCTTTTATGAAACTTCAAGGTTTAATGTCTGGATCACCAATTACCTTTACCGGACAACATTATTTAAATGCACTATTAGGAATTTTAATAATATCATTGATCAGTTACTTAATTGTAGATCAATCTACGCAAATTTTTTGGCTATTAATTATAGCCTCATTACTTATTGGTTTTTTAATTATAATTCCAATTGGTGGAGCAGATATGCCGGTTGTAATATCAATGCTTAATTCCTACTCAGGGTGGGCTGCTGCGGGAATTGGATTTACATTAGAAAATACTGCGTTGATAATAACAGGAGCATTAGTAGGGTCTTCTGGTGCAATCCTTTCTTATATAATGTGTAAGGGTATGAACAGGTCTTTTTTAAACGTTATACTTGGTGGATTTGGAACCGACAACACGTCTAGCAGCACTAAAGAAAAAACAGAACACAAACCAGTTAAAAACGGTAATGCTGAAGACGCAGCCTTTCTAATGAAAAATGCCTCTTCTGTAATAATTGTGCCTGGTTACGGAATGGCCGTAGCACAGGCACAACACGCGCTTCGAGAAATGGTAGATAAATTAAAAAAAAATGATGTCAAAGTTAGCTATGCTATTCATCCCGTCGCTGGAAGAATGCCAGGTCATATGAATGTATTGTTAGCAGAAGCAAATGTTCCTTATGATGAAGTTTTCGAACTCGATGATATTAATAATGATTTCGCTAATACAGATGTAGCTTATGTAATCGGAGCAAATGATGTCACTAATCCCATTGCTAAAACAGACCCTAAAAGTCCAATTTTTGGAATGCCAGTATTAGATGTAGAAAAATGTAAATCTGTTCTATTCGTAAAAAGAGGTATGTCTCCAGGTTATGCAGGAGTCGATAATGAGCTCTTTTACAGAGACAATACTTTAATGTTGTTTGCAGATGCAAAAAAAATGACAGAAGATATAGTTAAACATTTAGACTAATGAAAACAAAAATATTCTGTGACAGTGCTGACTACGAAACAATAAAATTTTTTAACAACAAACCTATTGTTGATGGTTTTACAACCAACCCCAGTCTTATGAGAGTATCAGGCGCAAAAAACTATAAAGATTATTCTTTAAAAATATTAAAAATTTGCAAAAAAAAACCAATATCTTTTGAAGTATTTGCAGACGACCAAAAAGGAATGCTTAAGCAAGCTTATCAAATTAATACTTGGGGAAAAAATGTCTACGTAAAAATACCAGTTATAAATTCAAAAGGACAATTTATGGGCCCGGTTATAAAAGAGTTAAGCTTGAAAGGGATTAAATTAAATATTACTGCAATTTATTCTCTCGAACAGGTAAAAAAAGTTTTCAAATGTTTAGATAGAAAAACAAAATCCATCATATCTATTTTTGCAGGTAGAATGGCTGACAAAGGTAAAGATCCGTTACCAATATTTAAAAAAAGTATCGCATTAGTAAAAAAAAATAAAAATATAGAAATTCTTTGGGCTAGCACTAGAGAAGCTTACAATTTTATTCAAGCTAAACAATTGAATTGTCATATAATCACAATGCCACCAAAAGTAATAAATCAAATCAGCGCTTTTGGAAAAAGTGCAAAAACAATGACGCTAGAAACTGTGAGAGGATTTTTAGAAGATAGCAGAAAATCTAAATTTAAGCTTTAAGAGGCTTTAGCTTTTCTTTTTCTATCATGTGGATTTAACATAGACTTTCTTAATCTAAGTGATTTAGGAGTAATCTCTAATGCTTCATCTGTATTTAGCATACTCAGTTGTTCAGCAATTGACATCTTTCTTACGGGTGTTAAGACAACATTCTCATCCGTGCCTTGAGTCCTCATATTTGTTAACTGCTTTCCTTTCATAACATTTATTTCTAAATCACCGCTTTTAGATGCCAGCCCTACAATCATACCCTCATACACAGGATCATTGTGGGTAACAAACATTTCCCCTCTTGCTTGAAGATTAAAGATTGCAAAAGCAACTGCTTTTCCAGAAGCCATCGAAATTAAAGCTCCATTTCTTCTACCATCAAGATCACCTGTATATTTTCCAAAAGAATGAAATATTCTATTAATCACTCCATTACCTTTAGTCAGTGTCAAAAATCTACTTGTGTAACCCATTAAACCTCTTGTAGGAGCGTGAAAAATTAAACGTTTTTTATCTTTTCCTGTATCTTTAAGATCAATCAATTGTCCTTTTCTTCTATTCATTGAATCTATAACTTTTGAAGAATATTCTTCGTCTAAGTCCATTGTAATTTCTTCGATTGGTTCTAGTTTTTTCCCATTGCTATCCTTTTGAAATAAAACTTTTGGAGGACTTACAGTCATTTCAAATCCTTCTCTTCTCATTTGAGTTAATAAAATTTCTAGCATCAGTTCACCTCTACCGCTAATAATAAAAGCATCTCTATTTTCATTCTCTCCAAATGTAATACCTACGTTATTTTGTGCTTCTAAAATCAATCGGTCTCTTATCTGCGTGCTAGTTAATTTTTTCCCTTCAGTTCCCGCCAAAGGAGAGCTGTTCACTGTAACAGTAATAGACATTGTTGGAGGATCTATAGGTGTAGCACTGATTGGTGTATCCACTTCTAAATCACAAATAGTATCAGCAACATTAGCCTTTTCTAATCCTGCAATGATAACAATATCTCCTGCCTCACCAACTTCAATTGGAACTCTTTTTGTACCTTCGTACCTAAAAATTTTTGTTAATCTTCCTTCGTCAACTTTTTTACCTTGAAGATCTATAGCCTTTATCTGTTGATTAGCTTTTGCTGTGCCTTGAGAAATTTTCCCGACCAAACTTCTGCCTAGAAAACTATCTGCATACAAAAGAGTAGAAAGCATAGCAAAAGGTTTTTCTTTATCCAATTTTGCGGGTTTAACATGTTCTAGAATTAAGTCTAAAATTGGATGGAGGTTTTCTCTGGGTCCATCCACTTCTTTACTTGCCCATCCAGATCTTCCACTTGCATAAAGAACTGGAAAATCCAGTTGTTCTTCATTAGCATCTAAACTTACAAACAAATCAAAAGTTTCATCCAAAACTTCACTTGCTCTTTGATCGGCTTTATCTAGTTTGTTTATTATTACAATTGGCTTAAGTCCTTGCTTTAAAGCTTTAGATAAAACAAACTTTGTTTGTGGCATTACACCTTCTGCTGAATCTATAAGCAGTAAAGCTCCGTCAGCCATATTTAAAACTCTTTCTACCTCAGCTGCAAAATCTCTGTGACCAGGTGTATCTATAATATTAATTCTAGAATCTTTCCAATCTACAGAAGCAGGTTTTGCTAGTATTGTAATTCCTCTTTCTTTTTCAAGCTCACCAGAATCCATCACTCTTTCTTCAACAACTTCATTTTCTCTGAAAGAACCACTTTGCTTCATCAAATTATCAATCATAGTAGTCTTACCATGATCAACGTGCGCTATAATTGTGATGTTTCGAATATCTTCAGTCATTTTGTTTGCGGGGGGGTAGAACTTAAATCTACGACCTCTAGTTTATATTTCTGATGTTTGTACTTTTTTGCTTAAAATCATTGTGGTTTAATAACATACAATAGTTAAAAAGCTAGCATAATTTCAACTTTTCAGATTCACTTTACTATGTGATCGACAAATTATAATGAAGCTAAAAATCTTGATTAAGCATCGTAGTATTTACATAGATAAATGAGCAATTAAAAGAATGGTACCCATAATTCTAAAAAAATGTCCTAAATAATTCCATACATTCGTTTGATAATGTTCCTTTTTTTCTTTATATAATTTTTTAATCTTCCAACAAACTCCAAATGCAATGTATGAATAAATTGAATAAACTAAGTAATTTGTCATTAGTATGTTTTAGATGTTTTTAAATAGCTTTAAATTTGAACGGGTGTGGAATCTAATCACATAACCAGTATCTTTTTCAGCCATCTCATTGTTCACAAATGTCTTACAAAAATCCACTTTTTCAAAACTATTAGAAAAAAACTCTCTTGTAAAATAATACGTATGTGGAGGATTGATATTTTTTCTATAGTAATGATTTGGCACTTCAAAAAAAAATATTGTTTTATCATGAGAAATATCCTGAAATTTTTTCATAGTTTCATCTATATTATTTACATGCTCTAAACTATGACTGCCATAGATTAAATCAAATTTAAAATCAATTTTGTCTAATGAATTAATACTGTGCCATCTTTCATCACTCGTATTTTTCTTCGTTGTTTCATAATCGTAGTTATAAATTACATGGTTTGCGGCATGAAAAAGATAAGAAGCTCCGCCATGACCAGATCCAAAATTTAAAATTTTTTTTGGTGATTTATTAAATTCTTTATAAAATCCAATAATCATTTTAAAATGCTCTATATCTCTTGATCTAACTGGATAGTTTAAATCATATCTAGCTAGCCAGTATACCTTTTCGTAGTATTCCTCAAGAAACTTATTGCTAGGCATTGGATCTAAATAATAAAAACCTCTTTTATTATAAGTAAGCTTAGATTTTAAAAATTTTTTTTTATACTTCTCTTTAAAAAATAATGATTTAGCTTTACCTTTATATTGGTCTGGCATTAACCCAAACTTGTATAAAGTTATTGCTATTAAATTTTTAAAATACGAACTATTTACGACTAAATAACTAATTAATTTTTTTAACATTTTATTCAAACCTCAAAGAGGTATTTTACTATCATATACCTATAATTTTATTTCAATCATTGATATAGAATTTATTGGCGATAAGGTAATTACAGTTAATCTAAATAAAAGATAACAATTCTAATAATTTATGTCTAGCTTTTAGTATATCAGATTTTTTGGTTGCGGGGGTAGGATTTGAACCTACGACCTTCAGGTTATGAGCCTGACGAGCTACCAGACTGCTCCACCCCGCGATAAAAACTTAAACTTTCTTTAAGTTTATTGCTTGTAGTTTATTATTTTCTTCTTTTATTTCAAACACAAGTTTTTGTTCTTCTTTTAGAGTTTTTAATTTAGATTCTTCCAAAGCCGAAACATGCAAAAAAATATCTTTTTCTGTTCCATCCTCTGTAATAAACCCGTATCCTTTTTTAGAATTAAACCACTTAACTTTACCTGTCGGCATATAAAACCTTATAATTTTTGATTAAAGCTAAAGTCTATTTTTAAGCTTTTGAAGTTTTTTTACCCTTTTGACATTCTCATCGGTAAGTCTTTTTTTTCTTTCAGAGGGTTTTTCATAAGTACTTTTCATTTTTACCACTTTAAAAAAACCTTCTTTTTGAAGTTTTCTTTTTAAAACCCTTAAAGCCTGCTCAATGTTGTTATCTTTTACTTCTATTTTAATAAAATACTCCCGTTAAATTAAGATCGGTACGTAGCATCTTAGTTGTAGATTGTCTAGTTTGAATTGTATTGGTTTTAAGGTTTTATGAAGATTGTTCTGTACTTACTTGCTGAGTAGCTTTTAATTTTTCTGCTTTTACTTTAGCTTTCTTCTCTCTCTCGACTCTTCTTTTTGCCTTTTCTAAAGACTTTTCAAATACATCTTGAGAGCACAACCCCAAAATTACAGGATCTTTTGCTTTTAAATTTGAAAAATTCCAATAACTTCTTTTTCTAATTAAAGACACAGTTCCTTTAGTACTACCTACTAGCTTTGAAACTTGTCCATCATTAAATTCTGGATAATTTTTTAAAAGCCAAAGTGCTGCATCAGGTCTATCTTGTCTTTTAGATAAAGGTGTGTATTTTGGTTTCTTTCTTTCTTTAACCTGAACCTCTTCAGCACGTTCTACTAAATTTAAATTTCTATTTGAATCTTTTGAAGAAAGATCAATCTCTCCTCTTGTTAACTGTCCAGCAAGAATAGGGTTGTAGGCTTTAATACCTTTGGCAACATCACCGTCTGCTATCCCTTTAACTTCAAGCTCGTGCAAATTACAAAAACTTGCAATTTGTTTAAATGTTAATGTTGTGTTTTCTACAAGCCAAACAGCTGTAGCTTTTGGCATAAATGGTGTTTCAGGCATAAATTATTTTTTACTTCTAAGATCAGCGAATTTTTTATTATATTTACTCACTCTTCCTTTATCTAAAATTTTCTGTGTACCACCTGTCCAAGCAGAGTGAGATTTTGGATCAATATCGAGCTTCAGAACATCATTCTCTTTGCCCCAAGTTGATCGTGTTTCAAATTCAGTTCCATCAGTCATCACAACTTTAATTTTATGGTATTTTGGGTGAATTTCTTTTTTCATGGATGGTCTTTTATCGCATAAGACTCACTTACTCAATATTTTTTTTTACCAAAACTGCTTTAAGTTCTTCATGAATACTAGAGTTAGAGGCAATAATATTCCTTTTAAGTGAAGTTGCGGATCCTGGTTCAATAAAATCAATGAATCCTCCTGCTTCTTTTAGAATAACTATTCCCGCAGCAATATCCCAGTAGTTAAGTTCCCACTCCCAGTAAGCATCAAATCTTCCAGCCGCTACATAGCTAAGATTTAAAGCTGCACTACCAAATTTTCTTATATTAGCTTCTGTCAAATTAGAAACATTAATATATTCTTGAAAAATATCATTTTTTCTAGGGCTGTTGAATTTAGGTCCTCCTGTAACCAAAATAGAGTTTTTTAGTCTATTCTTTTTTGTAACTCTTATTCTAGAGTTATTGAAAAAAGCACCAGATCCTTTTTCTGCAAAAAATATTTCATCTTTAATTGGGTCAAATATTAAACCACAAACTATTTCACCTTTTTCTTCATATCCAACAGAAATAGCGAAATGGGGAATTCCATTTAAAAAATTGAGCGTTCCATCTATAGGGTCTATAATCCATCTATGATCTTTATTTTCTTTATTAATTTCACCAATCTCTTCACTTAATATTCCATAATCAGGGTGAGCCTTTAATAGTTCTTCTATAATTATTTTTTCTGTTCTTTTATCAGCAGCTGTTACAAAATCAGCCGGTCCTTTACTAGAAACTTGGAGTTTTTCAATTTCTCCAAAATCCCTAATCAACGATTTCGATGCCTTTACACAAGCATTATAAATTACCGTCATACGAGGAGAGTTAAGTCTCATTAATTAATCTTTTTTACGTACTCAAGCGTTCTCGTATCAAGAATTATTCTATCACCAGTGCCAACAAAAGGAGGTACACTAATTTTTAAACCATTATCTAGAGTAGCAGGCTTATAAGAAGAGGCTGCTGTTTGACCTTTTATTGCAGCATCCGTAATGTCTATAATGCACTCTACATTGTTAGGTAGTTCGACAGACAAAGGTTTTTCATCCATAAAAGAAATACTGACTTCTAAATTTTCTTTTAAAAGTTTATATTTTTCTTGTATTAAGGTTTTTGTAATTGATATTTGTTCAAATGTTTTATTATCCATAAAGTGACAATTTTCGTCATCTAAATACAAAAAGTTAAATTTTTTTTCTTCTAATTCCGCTTTTTCAATATTTTCGCTTGATCGGAATCGTTCATTTAATTTTGTACCCTTGGTAATACTTTTAAGTTCCACCTGGTTGAAAGCTCCGCCTTTACCAGGTTTTACATGTTGTGCTTTTAAAACATTCCAGTAATCATTTTTATGTTCAATGATCATTCCAGGTTTAACTTCTACTGCTGATATTTTCATCTATTTAAATTTTTTAATTGCAATGTATGGCTTCAAAAATGGGTTATTCCAAATAAAAGTTGATATTGCAATATAATTCGCTCCAGCTTTAATTAACTTTTTATAATTTTTATCAGTAATACCA
>Ga0115004_10002946_pt1 | contig 13926 bp, 15 predicted proteins | sample ArcticOcean_MG_C_10_FD_88737 | JGI IMG/M metagenome (GOLD analysis project Ga0115004, IMG submission 88737) | Marine microbial communities from western Arctic Ocean - ArcticOcean_MG_CB11_90 | ecosystem: Environmental > Aquatic > Marine > Oceanic | place: Arctic Ocean: Canada Basin | collected...
GCTCATTGCTCGGGCAGACCGCTGCGTTTGCTCGCATATCCTGAGTGATAATGAGCGACATCGCGTACGACAACAAGATGAGCGACGCTGAGGGCCTGATGTGGCGGCTGGAGAAAGACCCACATCTCTCATCGACGTTCGCGTCGGTGACGATCCTCGACCGTACGCCTGACTTCGACTTGCTGCGCGAACGCCTCATCCGTGCCAGCCATCGCATGCCACGCCTGCGCCAACGAGTCCACACCGCACCGGGCAACGTGAGCGCCCCGACCTGGGTCGAGGATTCTGATTTCGACATCAATCTGCACGTGCGACACGTCGCGCTTCCCAAGCCCGGCACTGAACGGCAACTCTTCGACCTTGCGACGCTGCTGTGTGCTGACCCGTTCGACCGCACCCGCCCGCTGTGGCAGTTCACCGTCGTCGAAGGACTCAAGGGCAACCGGGCAGCGCTCATCCAGAAGCTCCATCACACCATCGCCGACGGTGAAAGCGGCGTAAAGCTGTCGCTCGAATTCCTCGACTTCGAGCGCGATGCGATCCAGCCGGAACCCCTGACACCTGACGACATCGCGGCCGCCGCCCAGGACCAGCGCGACGACGACACCAAGGCTGCCGATGCCGTCCGAGAGGTCCTCGCCGCATCAATGCGGCTCCCGTTGGGCATCCTCAAACAAGTGAAGGAGTTGCTCTCTGACCCGTCGCAGATCCCCGACGCCAGCATCACAGCAGCCAGAACGTTGCGCGGCATCGTCAACCAGTTGGGCGACACCGACCCCGCTCGTTCGCCGCTGTGGACGCAACGCTCGACGCGTCGCACCCTCGAACATTCTGTGGCACCGTTTGACGCGACGAAAGCTGCGGCCAAGCGGCTAGGAGGAACACTGAACACAGCGTTTTTAACGATTGCGACCGATGCAGCAAGCGCCTATCACATCGGGCAGGGCAGTCCCGTTGAGACGCTCCGGGCATCGATGGCAATCAGCACGCGCACCGAGTCCTCTGGCGCCAATGCATTTTCGCTCGTCCGGATGCTCGTCCCAACCGGCGAAATGTCGCTGGACGAACGATTCCACGAAATCGACCAAGCCGCAACAGCTGCTGTCAGCGCCACGGGCGGCGCCAACCTCGACTCGATGGCAGCGGTAGCCACAGGCCTACCGACGTCGCTACTGACTCGAATGGCTCGCCAGCAGTCGCAGACCGTCGACTTCGCCACATCAAACGTGCGCGGCGCTCCGATGCCGTTGTTCGTCGCCGGCGCCCAGTTGTTGCACAACATTCCGGTCGGCCCGCTGAGCGGCGTGGCGTTTAACTTGACGCTGCTCAGTTACCACGGCAACTTGGACATGGGCTTGAACATCGACTTGGCAGCAATCGATGATCCTGCATTGCTCAAGCGATGCCTCGACGACGCAATCTCGCGTTTTACGAAACTCACTAAAAGGTAGGCCCTTGACGAGGCCGAACCCGTCAGACGGTTTCGCTGGCGACCGGTTCGATCGTCTCGATGACCACGGACGGCTTGTCGGCCTCGGTGGTCAACAGTGTGCGGACGTCGAGCAGAAGGTCGGCGACCTCACCACTGGAGACGAGCTCACGCTGCATCATCCTGGCGAGTGCACCGTCGATTACACCGACAGCCTCGTTGATCACTGCGTCGTTGGCGTTGCGCTGATCAGTCATTATCTGACACGGTACCCGGCGATTGGACACCGAGCGTGCACCTGCTCCGAGTTCAGAAACCTGTCACACAACCGAAGCAGTGCCGACATCGGCTCGGTGGCCCTGTTCGCACGGGATCGTCGCCAGCACCAGCGTCGGGCCTACGATGCCGTGCCATGGATCTGCAGGACAAAAATGTCGTCGTCACGGGTGCTGGCCGGGGTATCGGAGAGGCACTCGCACGCGAGTTCCACGCACGTGGGGCCCGGGTTGCAGTCGCCGATCTCCGTGGCGCTGACGCTGTGGCGGCCTCCCTCGATGGCGCCATCGCCTTCGAGGCAGACGTCAGCACCGAGGCCGGCAACAAAGCCCTCGTCGAAGGAGCAATCGAGGCCATGGGCCACATCGATCTGTTCTTCGCCAACGCCGGTGTCGGCAACGGCAGCGACGTGCTTGCGACCCCGGAAGACGACTGGGAGCTGGCGATGAACGTGAACGTCCACGCCCACCGTTGGGCAGCTCGCTATTTGCTCCCCGACTGGCTCGAACGCGGCGAGGGTTACTTCTGCTCGACCGCATCGGCAGCTGGCCTGCTCGCCCAAATCGGCTCCGGTCCGTACACCTTGTCGAAGCGCGCAGCCGTCGCGTTTGCCGAATACATGTCAATCACCTACGGCGACCGGGGCATCAAGGTCACCTGTCTCTGCCCGCAAGGCGTCAACACCGCCATGCTCCATGCCGGAGACGATGCTGTGTCAGGTGGCAACGTCGTGAAAGCCGCTGGCGATGTCCTTGAGCCGGCCGATGTCGCTGTCCAGGTCGCCGACACGATCGAGCAGGAAACGTTCTTTGTCCTCCCTCACCCAGAAGTCGCCGGCTACATGCAGATGAAGGCCGCCAGTCCCGACCGCTGGCTGGGTGGCATGCGTAAGTTGCAGCGCACGGTCATGGGCGGCTGACCGCCCTCCACCATCATCCACCATCATCCACCATCATCCACCATCATCCACCGCCACCGCCGCCACCGCCACCACCGCCTGATGACGATGCAACGTTCGCCTGCCGCTCTCGCCCGTTTGGGCCTGCGACTCGGCGAACCAATCCGATTTCAACAGCACAACAGGGGTCGCTGGATCGTCGGCAAGGTCGAGGGCATCGAGGACGACGGCAGTATTCAACTGCGCGACCCCAATGGAGCAACACGGTCACTGCGCGCAGAGGTTCTCGAGATTCGTCGACCGGGGTCACGTGGTCGCCTGCGCTGGTGCATCGTCAGTGATGTCGCCGTCACCTGGGAGCAACTCGAGATGTTCGAGAAACCACCTGCGGTTGATTCGCCGGTCGGCAAGCGCATCAAAATTCAGCGCGACCGTCCGACTCTGTTTGACGACATCTGAACAATCAATACCGGTATCGCACCAGCTTCAACGCCGTTGCTGTTAGCGACCACCGCTGACGTTCAGGGTCGTCGCAGTGATGTACGACGCCGCTTCTGACGCCAGCCAAAGGATCGTTTCAGCGACCTCTTCAGGCTGTCCGCCGCGACGCATCGGCACGCCGGCAGCCACTCGGTCGACCCGGCCTGGCTCGCCTCCGTTGGCGTGAATTTCGGTGTACACGACACCGGGACGAACTGCGTTCACGCGGATGCCCTCCTCGGCCACTTCCTTGCCGAGCCCCATGGTCATCGTGTCGATCGCGGCCTTCGTTGCCGCGTAGTCGATGTATTCGCCAGGGCTTCCAAGATATGACGCTGCCGACGACACGTTCACGATCGAACCACCGGCGCCACCGTGCCGCGTCGACATGCGCTTTACCGCTTCACGGGCACAGATGAACGAACCAATCACGTTGACATCGAACATTTTCCGCCACCGCTCGACCGACATTTCATCAAAGCGAACTTGGTCCCGAACTATCCCTGCGTTGTTCACGAGACAAACGATTGGCCCCAGCTCATTCACCACCTCGTCGAACATGGCAATGACGTCGACCTCGGACTCGACCAGGGCCTGCACGGCGATCGCTGAAGCCCCGGCGTCTTGACACGCCTTGACGACAGCGTCGGCGGCATCACGATTTGAGGCGTAGTTCACGGCGACGTCGTAACCCGCCGCAGCAGCGAGCCGGCACGTTGCTGCTCCGATGCCTCGGCTCCCACCCGTCACCAGCATCACTGGCCGCGTCATGACTCAGCAATCCACTGCTGGATGATTCGCCCGGCGATCGAAATGTTCGGGGGAATCATCGGGAGGTCGTCTTTGCGGTACCAATTTGCATCCATGATCTCTCCTTCTTCACAAACAATCTCGCCACCGGTGTAGTTCACGCGAAAGCCGACCATCAGGCTGTGCGGGAACGGCCACGGCTGGCTGCCCACGTAGCGGACATTATCGACGTCGACGCCGACCTCTTCCTTCACTTCTCGGATAACTGCGCCTTCGAGGTCTTCTCCTGGTTCGACGAAGCCAGCGAGACACGAATACATCGGCATCGGGAAGCGCACGCCGCGCGCCAACAGCGCTTCCTGGTCCGGGCCGGGCGCACCGCGAGTGATCAGCGTGATCATCGCCGGAGCGACCCGCGGGTAAACGACCAGTTCACACGCCGGACATTTCAGCCCGCGCTCCCCGGCCGCCGGCTCGGTCGCTGTTGCACAGCGTCCACAGAAGCGATGGGTGCGCGCCCACTCGGCGGTCTGCACAGCACGACCCGCCGCCAGCCACTCGCCTTCCGATGCAACACCGAAGTACTTGAACAGGTCCATCGCTGCGCCGTACGACGGGTCGCCAGCTTCGGCAGGAACATCGACAGCCCACCATCCGGCACCACCGACGATGCCAATGAAGTAGTGGCCCCAGTTCTCGGCTCCTGATTCGTCAGACGGCCGGTCGTCGACGAAGACCATGCTTCCAATGACGTGGACATACCGACGCTCGCCGTCGAACCCATCGGGCACCTGGTTCAGCGGGTCGTACAGCGCGGCGGTGTTCATCGACACAAGATTTAGTTCCATGCTCATCGCTGCCACTTGTACCACGAACGGGTCCCGCTCGCCGCAGGCACGCGTACGATCGGGGCATGGCCGACACGTCGTCACCCACGCCCGCACCAGCGCCAGCGCTTCATCCAGACCTCGCCGACGCGGCCGTGCTACTCGGCACCTGGGAGGGCACCGGACGAGGCGAGTATCCAACAATCGCATCATTCGAATACTTCGAGTCGATCACGTTCGGTCACGTCGGTAAACCGTTTCTGGCATATCAACAGCGCACTCGAGCAACCAATGACGGCCGACCACTCCATGCCGAATCCGGCTATTGGCGATTCCCCGAGCGCGGACTCGCCGAAGTCGTCCTCGCTCACCCAACCGGTATTACAGAAATCCTCGAAGGGTTCGCCGCTCCGAACATGCCAGGGAGCGCCACGTTCATAATCGACCTTCGATCCACGACAATCAGCGGGTCGTCATCGGCAAAGACGGTCACTCAGACCGAGCGCACCTTCGAGCTCACCGGCGACACGCTTCGCTACACAGTCCGCATGGCTGCCGTCGGCCTGCCGATCCAACACCACCTCGCCGCTGAACTCCACCGAGTCGGTTAACCGCCCGGCACGCCAATCCCCTCACCTCAGCCCGTCACACTGCGACTCGACCAAGGGGTGACGGTGGCAGCCGGGCTGCAGATGAGACCCGCCGATTTTCTACGATGTCGGTATGAGCCGCTCTGGAAATTCTGTCGTGATCGTCGACGCTGTCCGCACCCCTATCGGAAAACGCAACGGTGGCCTGTCCACAATGCATCCTGGTGAGACCCTTGGGCTCGTTCAAAAGGCATTGATCGAGCGGACAGGCATTGACCCAGCCGTCGTCGAGCAGGTCATCGGCGGTGTCGTCAGCCAGGTCGGTGAGCAGGCGTTCAACCTGACCCGCACCGCGTGGCTTGGTGCTGGCCTCCCGCTCACCACCGCCGCAACCACCGTCGACACGCAGTGCGGTTCCAGCCAACAGGCCACAGGCCTTGCTGCATCGCTCATCGGCTCTGGCGTCGTCGACGTCGCAATGGCCTGCGGTGCTGAAGCGATGAGCCGTGTTCCGATCGGAGCGAGCGGCTCCAAAAAGCTCGGACTCGGCGGCCCTATCCCACCGCTGTACTTCGACCAATACGAGATGACCTCGCAGTTCGAAGGTGCCGAACGCATCGCCGACAAGTGGGGCATCACCCGCGAAGACACCGACGCGTTCGGCCTTGCGTCGCAGCAGCGCGCCATTCAGGCGTGGGAAGAAGACCGCTTCGCAGGGCAGTACATCACCGTCGAGGCCCCCGATGTCGATGAAGAAGGCAATCCAACGGGCACCACCCACGTCGTGGCTCGCGACGAGGGCCTCCGCGAAACCTCAATCGAGAAGCTTGCGACGCTCAAGCCGGTCGGCCGCCCCGACGGCGTCCACACCGCTGGCAACGCATCTCAAATCTCCGATGGAGCCGCCGCCATCCTCATGATGACTGAAGAGAAGGCCGCCGAACTCGGGCTCACGCCAAAGGCCCGCATTGTCGACACCTGCCTGGTTGGCACCGACCCTGAGCTGATGCTCACCGGACCAATCGACGCAACACAGCGGCTCCTCGCCCGCACCGGCCTGACGATCGATGACATCGACGTCTTTGAGATCAACGAAGCCTTCGCCTCCGTTGTGCTCGCATGGGCAAAAGAGACCGGCGCCGACCTCGCCAAAACCAACCCCAACGGCGGCGCTATCGCACTCGGCCATCCGCTGGGCGGGACCGGCGCATTCCTGCTGACCAAGGCGATTTACGAACTGGAGCGGACGGGCGGAAGGTACGGCCTCATTTCCATGTGCTGCGGAGGCGGCCTCGGCACGGGAACAATTGTCGAAAGACTCTGACGACGGCGTCTCGCGCCTTGACCCCGGCGCCGCCCGTTCTCTCTTGATCAATAGTTCAGAGGTGGAGAGAAGATTTACCGTAGCGTTCCATGCGTGACGGACACCTCTGATTCTGAATGGCTACATCTTCTCCCGAAGGTGGAGTTGCATTGTCATCTCGAAGGGTCGATGTCGCCATCCACCGTGAAAGCGCTGGCGGCCGAGCACCAGGCCGACTTCTCTGGGGTGTGGGACGGGGTGATTCCCGACGCATTTTCATTCGAAGACTTTCCGGACTTCGGGAGGCAATACCTCTTTGGTCTGCGGCTACTCAGGAGCAACGGGGCTCTGGTCACAGCGATCGACGATCTGGCGGAGACACTCGCGAGTCAGCACGTTCGGCACGCTGAACTAACCACGACCGCCTACAGCCATTTCCATGGCGGCATGTCCCGGGAGCACTACCGCGAAGAGCTCAATGAAGGGCGTCGCCTCGCGGCATCGCGCGGCGTCTCGATTGGTTGGGTCGTCGACATTCCCCGCGACCTTGAGATGCCCGATTCGACCGACACGATCGACTTCCTCGAAGGCTCGATTCTCCCCGACGGCATCGTCGGAATCGGACTCGGCGGCTACGAAGTCGGCTTCCCAGCGGCCCCGTACGCCGAGCACTTCCGGCGCGGCCGAGCACTCGGACTCGCCTCGCTTCCCCACGCAGGTGAGACCGAAGGCGCCGACAGCGTACGTCAGGCCATCGATGACCTGGGCGCCGTCCGTATCGGCCACGGCATCAGGGCCCTCGAAGACCCCCAACTCGTCCAACGCATCGCCGACGCCGGAATCTTCTGCGAGGTTTGCCCGACCAGCAACTTGCTGCTCGGCGTCGTCGATGACCTCGCCGACCACCCGTTCCAGGCCCTCCGCAACGCTGGCGTCAAGGTCTGCCTGAACACCGACGATCCAGGCTGGTTCGACACCGATCTCTTCACCGAGTTGGAGATCGGCAGCAACATTTTCGGCCTCTCGCGAGCCGACCACATTCAGCTCCAACTCGATGCCCTCACCGCGTCGTTCGCCTCCGACGACGTCAAAGCCGCGGTGCGCACCGAACTCACCGCGCTCTGAACCACGTTTGCGTCGAAAAATCCGTTGGTATCCGCCCAGGAACTTCGACGCAAACATTGAATGTGACAGAGCGGATAGACAGAGCGGATAGACAGAGCGGATAGACAGAGCGGCTGGTGATGGCGATGATGATGCGTTTCGGAGCGATGGCCTCGGTGGCCATGGCCCTCTGCGCCTGCAACCAATCCGAAGCAGCCGCTACTGAGGCGACCACAACGGTCTCTGCACCAGCTGGCCTGGCCGCCAACGCAGTCATCGACTACGTGGTCGACGGCGACACCGTCGACGTGATCATCGACGGCCGTACAGAGCGCATCAGGCTGATCGGGATCGACACCCCGGAAACGAAGAAGCGCGACACCCCGATCGAGTGCTTCGGGCCAGAGGCCAGCGCCTACACCGAACTGCTACTGCCCGTCGGTACACCGGTGTATATCGAACGGGACATTGTCAACCGAGACGACTACGGGCGACTCCTCGGCTACGTCTATCGGGCCAACGATGGCATCTTCGTCAACTACGAACTCATGCGCCAAGGCTTTGCGCAACCCATGTCCATTCCGCCCAATGAGGCATTTGCCGAACTCTTCGCCGACGCCGCCAGAGCTGCAGAGGCCGACAACGCAGGCATCTGGGCCGCCTGCAGCGGGTGAGGCGTTAACGTGCGTTCCGTGGCTCCCGTGAAATCACTCGCCGAACGCCTCGGACATTCCGCGGACACCCGACTCGTCATCCTCTCTTGTGATGACCTCGGAGCCAGTCACGCCTCGAACGTGGGCGTCTTCGAGGCAATCCACACCGGTGCCGCAACTTGCGCATCGCTGATGGTCCCCGCACCCTGGGCATGCCACGCGGCGAATAACGTCTTGCCCGACGACGACATCGGCGTCCACCTGACGCTCAACGCCGAACACAGCTGTTACCGATGGGGCCCGATCACGCACTCGCCCTCGTTGCAGTCAGGCGAAGGCGGCTTCCCTCGCACACTCGCCGATCTGTGGGAGCACGCCGATCAAGCAGAAGTGCTACGTGAACTTCGTGCCCAGATTGAGCGAGCTATGGCGTGGGGCGTTGACGTCACCCATCTCGCTCCACATCTCTCATCCATTACGTTGCGTCCCGAGTTCTTCGACGTCTACCTCGAACTGGCGCAGGAGTACCGACTCCCCATCCGGCTGCCCTCAACGGTCAGTGCTGCGCAGGCGGGCTTTCCATTCCGTCAACTCGCCGCCGATGAAGGCGTCATCTTCCCTGATCACTTCGACAACGACTGGCGCGCTGGGAGTCGCGATCGGGTCTTTGACGCCATTGCATCATTGCAACCAGGCGTTACCGAGATTCACGTTCAGCCGGCCGTTGATACACCCGAGGTCCGAGCATTCGCTGGCCAAGATGCTGACGGATGGATCGCCGACCTTGCACTCGTCACCAGCGACGAACTGCCGACGGCTCTGGCCAATTCTGGCGCCGTGATGATCGGCTTCCGCGCCCTGCGCGACGTCATGCGGTCCGCCTGACTTTTCACATTTTGTTCTGACCCGAGCCTGACACGCCAGAGCGTGACGCGAAGGCTTCAGAATCAGACGGTCGCGGCGAGTGCCGTGATGGCAGCAGTCGCCTCGCCTGACTTCAACAGGTCAAGAATCTGACCTGTGTGACCGGCCGCCTTCAACTTGCCACGCATGAATGCGACCGTCGGGTCGAAGTCGTCAGCGGCAGCATCAACCACTGCGACGGTGATCACGATGTCGGCATCGTCAGGTCCGTCGATGCGTTCGTCCTTCTTGGCAACGACAACTCGATACTGCACGCTCATGAGCTGACACTTTCGCGCACTCCGGCGAACAGATCACGCTCGGTGTCGCTGGCAGGAATCGGGCCAACCATCGAGCGAGCCAAAATCCAGTCTTCCCACGGGTAAGCAGCCGAGAGCTGTTCGTCTGTCAGTCCGAACCACCAGCCGGCGTTCGGATCGACCTGCGTGGCATGCGCACGCAGCGAGCCGGTGCGCGCCCACTGAAAGTCGGTGCAGTCGATCTTGGTCGTGACCCGGTGGTCCTGACCCTCGCGGGTCAACCATTCCTCGGAGAACGGCGACTCGCCGACGTGTTCGATCATCGCTTCGTGCACAGCGAGAATCCGAGTGGTGGTCCACACCGAGTAGTACAGCTTCGACGGCTGGAACGGCTCCCCAAGGTCGCGATACCAGTTGGAATCGCCCGCACGGTCGAAGGCAAGCACAGAGATGTCGTGGACACGTAGATGATCGGGATGCGGATACCCAGCCTGGTCGTCGCCGTACGTGATGATGACCTGCGACTTGGTGCGCCGGATGATGGCGACGAGCCGGCCAACGGCTTCGTCGAGATCGGCCTGGTGGAAGCAATCGGGATGGCTGTTTGGTTCGGTCTCGGCCATGCCGGAGTCGCGGTAGCCGAGCATTACCAATTCATCGAAGCCGATCACGTCAACGGATGCGGCAAGTTCGCTTTCTCGCATCGAGGCGACAAGCTCGCGTTCCTGTTCCGGTGAGAGACCGTGAAACGGTTGCCCTTCTTCGCGCAGCGACGGATTCTGTAGGTCGCCCTCTTCGCCGCCGGTGCAACACACCAGCACCGTGTGAACTCCTTGTTCGTGGTACATCGCGAGCGTCGGTGCACCCTTGGATGCCTCGTCGTCGGGATGTGCATGGACGGTCAAAAGCGTCAGACGATCAGCCACCCCGCCAGGGTATCGGCGAGCGGTACCCTCATTCGGGGCCAGTGACCCATGCAACCAGCCACGCCAGCCACGCCGTCGACGCCATCGACGCCGAACGCGCCAGCGCTTCGGCGGGGCCTGATTCTTCTCCAACCACGACTCGGTTCCCCTAGCATTATGTCTCTGTGGGCCGGCGTACAGCGATCATCATCGGGTGTCTGGTTCTTGCGGGGTGCGACACCGGAGACGGCAAGACCCTCCGGGAACCAAAGGGCACGCTTCTGCCACAGACCATGCCGGCAGCGACGACCGAATCCCCTCGCGATGGTGTCGGCACCTTGGCGTCGCTTCCCCTCCAGGACCCAGTGCTCGGCGACCAACCAATATTGTCTGCTCCTGTCGCAGGAAATTTCCGGCTGATCGCACCCTGGCTCGATGGTGGGAGCATCGATCTGCGGCACACGTGCTATGGCGAAGGCGTTGCACCGTCGCTCGGTTGGGCCGACGTACCGGCCGGCACCGTCGAGCTGGCTGTCTCGGTCATTGACGACTCCGTCGCCTCGACGACGCCGATCATTCACTGGGTGATCGCCGGAATCAACCCGAACGACATCTCGCTGGCCGAAGCAAACGTTCCGTTCGGCGCCGTCCAAGCAACAACCTCGTTCAATGAAATCGGCTTCTCTGCGCCGTGCCCGATTGCCGGTTCGGGCATCCACGAATACAAATTCACGGTGTACGCGCTCAACCAGCAGGTTGAGTTGGGTGACAGCACTCCTGCAGAAGACCTTCTGACCTTCGTTCAAACTGTCTCGATCGCGTCTGCAGACGTAATCGGCACGTTCCGACGTTGACAAACAGACTCACTTCATCCGGCACACTCTTTCTCAGGCGCATCACACGTGAAAGACGTGTCGAACAACGAGAGCAACATCGCAAGCCAACCAACCGGCCAGCCAGCCCTTGCCCCCGCCGCCAGATTCGACCCCTTGCACTTGCGGTAGGCGAGCCTCCGCCGCGCGAGATGCCAAGCACCGAGCTGTTGCTCGTTCGTTTCGTCAGCGTGAGATCAGCTGACTGAGTCAGATCGGTACGCTGAAGCCGTGCCACTTCCTCCGCCCCCGCCAAGCTCCGGTTCATCCGGTCTGCCGCAGCCGAGCGGCCCGCCCAACAACCCCGGTTCCGGGACACCCCAGCAACAGCCAGCAATGTGTTACCGCCACGCTGATCGCCCGGCTGGTCGACGCTGCACGCGTTGTGGCAAGCCGGCATGCAACGACTGTCTCGTTCAGGCACAGGTCGGAAGCCACTGCGCCGACTGCGTCAAGGCGGCCCGCCCCGACATCGCTACTCGAGCCAAATTCTGGTCGGCCGGAAAGCCGAACCTCGTCACGATGACATTGATTGGTATCAACGTCGCTGTCTTCGTTGCAGTGCTGATCTTCACGCAAGACGGCGGTGCACTCTCGGGCAGTGTGACTGACGCGCACATCAACTTCGCTGTGTCCAAACAGGCCCTGGTGGTCACCGGCGAGTGGTACCGCCTACTCACCTCGGGCTTCATGCACTTCGGCATCCTGCACATTGGCCTCAACATGTACTTTCTCTACATCCTGGGGCCGATGCTCGAGCAGCCCCTCGGCCGAGTCCGATTCGCACTGCTCTACTTCGCCTCGCTGTTCGGTGGATCGCTGGGCGTGATCCTGCTCGACAGCGGCGGGCTCACCGCTGGCGCCTCGGGTGCCGTCTTCGGCCTCATGGCTGCTGCTGCAGTGGGCATGTGGCGCAGAGGCGTCAACCCGTTCCGCACCAGCATCGGAAGCACCCTTCTGCTGAACCTGTTCATCACGTTCGTCATCCCGGGCATCTCCGTTGGCGGCCATCTCGGTGGTGCCGCAGCTGGCGCCATCTGCGCAACGGTGATGCTGGCTCCCGGCCATCAGCCGATGCCAAAGTGGGCGACTTACGCAGCCCCCGTCGCCGTCGGTGTGGCCAGCGTCGTGCTGTCCGTGCTCATTGTTCAGGCCGCATGAACCCGCCCGGTCAACCAGTCCTCCTCCGCTCTTCAATCACTCCTGACTACAGCGCCTGGGGCAAGTCGAACGTTTGCGAGCGCTGCGGGGCGCCGACCTCTGCCTGGCCCGTATCCTGACCTCATGTCTTTGCGCTCGACCCACCTTGACCGGATGCGCGACGGGACCTTCGACACGCTGATCATCGGCGGAGGCATCAACGGTGCAGTCACCGCTGCGTCGCTCGCTGGCCGTGGCGCCAACGTCGCATTGATCGATCGCGGCGATTTCGCCAGCTTCACCAGCCAGGCGTCGTCCAACCTCGTGTGGGGCGGCTTCAAGTATCTGGAGAATTACGAACTCTGGCTGGTCTTCAAGTTGTGCCTGTCGCGGAACCGCCTGATGAAGGCCTACCGAGACAACATCCACCAGATTGGCTTTTACGCGGCACTCGATGAGAAGGGTCCGTACAAGCCATGGTTCGCGGCCTTCGGTGCACTGGGCTACTGGATGATTGGCCTCTTCGGTACGCGGTACCCGCGTCTACTCAGCACGGACGACATCGAAACCGAGGAGCCTGCGATCAATACCGACACGGTTGCTGGCGGGATCGAATATCGCGACGGCATTTTGGTCGACAACGACGCCCGGTTCGTCTTCAGCTTCGTTCGTTCGGCCATCGAGGCAGGCGCTACCGCGGCGAACTACATCGAAATGGTGTCGGCCAAACGAGTAAGCAACAAGTGGGTCGCCACACTGCGCTGCACCGACAGTGGCGAAGAATTCACGACGACGGCCACCACCATTGTCAACGCCGCCGGTCCATTTGTCGACCAGACCAACCATCAGTGGGGCCTCGACACCGAACACCGCATCGTCTACTCCAAGGGCATCCACCTGGTGGTGCCGCGGATCACGACAAAACACCATCACAAGGTGCTTGCGTTCTACGACGACACCGAGCGACTGTTCTACGTGATCCCGATGGGACGACGGTCGGTCATTGGCACCACCGACACCCGCGTTGATACTCCGTTCACCGAAGTCGACCAGAACGACATCGACTTCCTCCTCGGGCAGATCAATGCCCGGCTCGATCTTGCCGCGCCGCTGACCAGAGATGACATCATCGCCGAACGCTGTGGTGTGCGGCCACTGGTTGTTGCTGCCGGTAAGGGTGACCAGAAAGACGTCGACTGGACCAAGCTGAGCCGAAAGCATGCCGTCGAAGTCGACACCGATCGGGGTGTCGTCACGATCTTCGGTGGCAAGCTCACAGATTGTTTGAACGTCGGCGAAGAGGTCGCTGCCGAAATCGAGGCACTGGGCGTCCCGCTCGAGAAAGACCTCCACAACTGGTACGGCGAACCGGCCAAGGCGACTCGCAAAGAGTTCTTCCGCCAGGCCCGCCTCATGCGCTTGGACGACCTTCGAGAGAAGCCCGACACCGAGCCCCTCAGCGACCGCCTCTGGCGTCGGTACGGGCGTCGCGCCTTCGCCATGCTCGAAGAGATCCGCCAAGACCCCCGAATGGCC
>Ga0115004_10002948_pt1 | contig 13925 bp, 17 predicted proteins | sample ArcticOcean_MG_C_10_FD_88737 | JGI IMG/M metagenome (GOLD analysis project Ga0115004, IMG submission 88737) | Marine microbial communities from western Arctic Ocean - ArcticOcean_MG_CB11_90 | ecosystem: Environmental > Aquatic > Marine > Oceanic | place: Arctic Ocean: Canada Basin | collected...
TAACAAATGTAGACATTGGACAATATGCGGTACAGTTACCGAAATATGAACCTGATGTATTACGGGTTTCGTCTCACTATATGAACAACCGAAATGAGTTTATCAAAAATGTAAACGATATGTTTTCTAAATTGAGTCACATGCCATCGACTGCCGCATTTAATTTGATGGAACACCAACGTTTGGTTCTTAATTACATTCATCACGACCGCCCATATCATGGTGTATTGGTATACCATAATTTAGGTACTGGTAAATCGTGCACATCTATTGCTGTTGCAGAAGGAATGAAAAACGAAAAACAAATTATTATTATGATGCCAGCCTCTCTAAAAACGAATTATTGGACAGAACTACAAAAATGCGGTGATATTATGTACAAACAAAATCAACATTGGCAAAAAGTATCTGTAGAAGGGAAACCTGAAATGATTCCTATATTGGCAAAAGCCTTATCAATGAGTACTGAAGAAGTTCGAAAGAAAAAAGGTGCATGGATGGTCAACGCCACACAATCCCCAAATTTCAAAAATTTAGCACCTACTGAGCAACAAGAGGTGCAAACTCAAATTATGCATATGATCTCTCAAAAATACAAAAATGTACACTACAATGCCAATAATATTGGTACAAAAATAAATGAATTAGGAAGAGGCAAAATCAACCCCTTTGATCATACAGTTGTTGTTCTAGATGAAGCACATAACTTTGTAAGTCGTATTGTAGGAAATTTGAGAAAAAAGAAAAAAGCATCTGATTCTGTTTATGTTAAAATATACGAACAAATGTTGAAAGCAAAAGATTTTCGCATTGTCATGCTATCGGGTACACCTATTATTAATCATCCACAAGAAATTGGAGTTATGTTTAACTTATTGCGTGGTGGAATAATGACATGGTCCTTAAAATTAAAAGTCAGGGCTGCAATGGACACCGAAAAAATGCGGAAATTATTAGATCAAGGTAAATGTGCAACATATGATTATATCGAATATAGATCCGGTACACTTACTATAACTAAGAATCCGTATGGATTTGTAAATGTCAATTTGAAACCACGAGCACAGAAGAATACACGGCGTAACGATGCACCTATACGAACAAATAATACACGTAAACAAACAGGAGGGTTTGGTGAAGATGGTGTAAAACTAGACTCACGAGGAAATTTAGACAACGATGGTTTTATTGCACAAGTAAAGAGGATTCTTAAAAATAATGATATTACCATTGAAAATGAAACGTCCAAATTGGAAAAATGTTTACCAGATAATGAAGACGAATTCCAAAAAACATTCATCCGAGAGACTACAAATTATTCGGACCTTAAAGACACTAGTACTGATTTATTGAAAGTGAATACTCTACGTCGTCGGATATTAGGTCTCACATCATACTATCGTACCACAAATGATAAAGTATTGCCTAGAATTATTAAAGATAAAGGAAACGTATTCAATGAAATAAGAGTTCCAATGAGCGATTATCAGTTTGAGGCATATGCTAAAATACGAAAAACGGAATTAGACAAGGAGAAAAAACAAAAAACAATGAGAGGTATACAGCGACAAGCGAATAACGGTGAGTTGTTTGGAATGACATCAACATACCGTGTCTTCTCTCGATCTTGTTGTAATTTTGCTTTCCCTACTCCTCCCGGTCGTCCCATACCTAAGAACGGTAAAATTAGCGAAAATGAAGACTTGGACGAATCTGCGTTAGAAGATGACAAAGAAGTTGACAGTGCTGAGCACGTGGAAGAAAATGATCCAGATGCAGATTATAGTAAAAAAATTGCAGAGGCAATGGGATTTTTACGAGAAAACCGTGCTACTGTTTTCTCTCAAGATAAGTTGAAAATATACAGTCCAAAAATGTTAGAAATATTAAAACGTCTCAAGAATCCAAACAATAAAGGACTCCATATGGTATACAGTACATTCCGTACATTAGAAGGTATTGGTATTTTTCAAGAAGTTTTGCATGCTCATGGTTATCAAGAGTTCAAAATTGCGAAAAAAGGAGATAGATGGGAGTTAGATTATAAACCAGATGGACGTGCTTGTTATGCTCTCTATACAGGCAAAGAAGACGGTGAAATGAAGGAGATTATACGAAATGTCTTTAATGGTGACTGGACTGCACCGAATGTTCCTGATTCAATCGGAATGGAACTAAGAAAGATTGCTTCAAATAATTTGTATGGAGAGATTGTGCAGTTGTTTATGATTACATCCTCTGGGGCAGAAGGTATCAACTTGAAGAACACTCGATATGTTCATATTATGGAGCCATATTGGCATAACGTGAGACTAGAACAAGTAATGGGGCGTGCTAGACGTATTAATAGCCATATTGATTTACCAGAAGATGAACGTACTGTACAAGCCTTTTTGTATTTATCGGTAATGACGGATAAACAAATGAAAGATGATAATTTTAAAGAAATTCAAGTAAACGATTTAAGTAAAATGAGAGAAAATACACCTGTGACAACAGATGAATTCCTGTATGAGATATCTCAAATGAAACAAAAAGTAAACAATCAATTCTTGCGAATTATGAAAGAGACTGCGATGGATTGCCAAGTACATTTGCAAAATCACAGAAACGAAAAAATGGTATGTTATGCACCTGTATCTGGTCATCGTACTTTTGCTGATTATCCCCAACTTGAAAAGATTTTAAATGAAGATCAAAATGAACATTTGAGAGAAAGACGACAAGTTGAATCAGTAAGTCCTCCTATGGAACAGGAGCAATCTACATACGATCACGAATCATCAAATGAAGAACTCACGGAAAAAATCACCAAATGAAGAACTCACGGAAAAAATCACCAAATGGTGATAAAAAATGAAAAATTATTCTCATCTGTTCATTCATACTATTTCAGAAAAGGCGAAGAAAATGTATTATCCTAAAATATTGTGTTCAGCTTTTATAGCAAATCTGCGGATAAGTATCCGGGACTTGGTACTCATGACAAACCAATAGATCTAAAGCCATGCCATTATACGATCATCTAGCTGCCATACAGGATTGGCGGAAAAAACTATCCAATTTCTGGGTAACTCCGTTTACTTTAGATGGAAGAAGATGGAACTCAGTAGAGCATTACTACCAAGGATCCAAATTTAGAAAAGAGAACCCCGAGTTTTATCATAATTTTTCATTAGACAATTGTAGTAAAATCAGCTAAGATACCGCAAAAGCGAAAAATCGGCAGGTGGTAATACAGGTAAAGTTAAGGGTAAGCAATTCCGTCCGACGACAATACAAGCTGATAAAGATTTCTTTAACACGAATCGCATTAATGAAGAAATGTATGTATGTTTCTCAATTTGTCAAATTCACTACTGTACCTGAAATGCGAGACTTATTAGAAAAAACGAAAGACGCCACGCTTGTACATTTAATGATACAAAGAGCTAAACCAACAGAGCACGTATTCTTTGAGAACTTAGTAGTAATTAGAGATTTGATTAAAAAAAAGAAGTTTAGTTAAGAATTAAAGTTAAAAACGTTTTTTGTTACTATATTCATCATTTTTATTGTGTTTATGTTTGTGCCAGCACCGATGCTCTTACACTACGTCGGTAGCTTTTTCTAATGTCATAAGTCACTTCCCATTGACAATACCCACAACAAAACTTGTAAGTACTACCTAGACATTCGTATTGTTTGTATTCGAAATCATCGTTGTATTGGTTACCACAATCATAACCATCACAATAAGTATCGTACAGATCATATATGAAAGGCAGTTCACTAAACCGATTATCATCATATTCATACATTAATTCATTGTGCACCTCATTAAGAGCATTGCGATGATGTGTCAAAAATAGTTCTTCACATACATGTTTCATCATAGGACGATGTTCCACGTTATATTCATTCACTTCATTCTGTATGTCCTTTGGTAATAAAGCAAAGATGGCAGCCATTGTATTAGAGGTTATAAGTATTAGTTACACAGTTATTATTGAAAGATACTTGTGTATATATCTCTCATTTTTTTCAATTTTTTGGGATTCATATAGTAGAGAGAGATGAAGTGTTGTTTTGAAAATAGTGCAGTAGACACCTCTAAAACAGAAGATGAATCTACTATACCAATACTAACAGACCAGCATATACAGCAAATATACAAAATGAATGCATCACGTTTAGATGTCCATGTGGATCGTTATTTGTATTTAAAACGAATATCTGGAAATGATGTCAATTTATTAGTTAAAGTGCACTCAGAAGGTCACAATATGTATAGCGAAAACGCAGAAAAGCGAATTAAAGAATACATGAAAAAAATATAAATATTTGGTTCTATCATATTTATATACACACATGTTTCGTAGTATTTTACGCTCACCTGTATTGAATACAACAAGAGCTTATTCCACTGTAAATGCCAAACAGCTTTTTGAAAAGAGTTGTTATAGTAAAATTGACTATAAGATGCCGTAGATCGGTTTTCGGCATTTGATATTGGATGTTTAGTCGTTACCGATAATGAAGAAAAGCCGGTTGGAATTTTCTCAGAAGGCGATTTTATAAAACGAGTTGCGTCTGTAAAAAAAGACAGCAGGGAAGTACAAATTAAGGATGTTTGTACATTGGCACCGAATATTTTAGTAGCCCAAATGGATGATAGTTTGGAGGATTGTATGGCAAAGATGCATATTAGGAACATCCGCCATTTGGTGTTGGTTTGGTAGAAGACCAGAAACTGTCTGGATTGATTTCTATTAAGGATTTGTTTCGTGCACAATTGGAACAAAACAAAGTAGTTATTGAGAAATTAACGAATTTTAGTTTGGGAAAAGGTGCGTTTTTCGGGAGTGAATAATTAAGCATATTCATCTTCAAGGGTATAATTAAATAAAATCGTCATTTATTTAATTATATGTATTAACAAATTTTAGTTTTAGAAAAGGAGCGGTTTTTGGAGTGAATTATTATTCGCTTTCAAAAAGAACTGTACTTTGTTTACTTCGTTTAATTACATTCCAAAAGAAATCAGGTATAACTTTTTCATTCTTTTCATTGTTTTTACACAAATTGTGCCAAAAATCATGTGAGAATGAAAAAACATCTTTTTTTATTGATACTTTTGTTATATCTACATTTTCAAAATTCCATACAACATTTTGAATCTCACTACTGTCCATATATAATGTTGATCGTAGATGTTCATTTATTTCATTTTTACGCAAATATGACTCTACACATTTAAGATATAAATCTTTAGAAAAAAACATATCATGTGTTGGTTGTTTTTTAAATATATTAATTCCTAATATCAAACGTTTCCTATCAGTGTTTACATTATGATTATATCGTCCATGATAGTATTTACCTCCATCAAATGTTATTTGTTTGAAATATTCACTTTGTGATATTATAATATTGTTTTTATTTTGATATGTATCATTATCAACATTTTCCTTTTCCAATGGCGTTATAAGTGTTGATATTTCGCTATCTGTTAAATATGTAAGGATTGTAAAAAGAGGTTCATTTCCAATAACATTATTATAATGTTCATCTTTGTCAAAGTGAAGAGCTTGATTAATATCTCTCTCTATACTGTACTGTTCCCAAAACTCAATATAAAAATCATTATAATAACTATATGAACATCCCTCGGAAATACATCCCCCGGCATTTAACCCGTAAAGATTACATAAAACAAAAACGAAATATTACCAATACACGCAAGTTATACAAAAAGAAAATCTATAAAAACCGTCCTCGCGTTCAATCCTTCAAGTCCAAAACGTCGCCTCACGTGGAAAATGCGAAAAAAATGTACAAAGTCAAAAATATTGTTCCATCTAAAGCTTTAGCCAAAGCTTCCAACTGTTCAATCAGAGGTTTACGCAGAATTACAAAAAAAGGACGTGGTGCTTATTATAGCAGTGGATCTCGTCCCAACCAGACAGCTCAATCATGGGCTCGTGCTCGTTTAGCCAGTGCGTTAACAGGTGGACCTGCCAGTAAGTACGATCACCACATATTGAAAGAAGAGTGTAAACCATCCAGTAAGGCTTTGAAAATGGCTCTCTAATTTGAAAACATATTGAAAAAGACATAAACAGTTTTTCTGTCTTTAAAACTACATTGCCTGCTACAATGATCTTATCTGGAAAATGGCTCCTAACTTTTTGACAAAAAATGACTAAAGTATCCATGTATCCATTAGCAACATCAATACAAATCCATTTTACAGAAATCTTCGATTATATCTGAGACAAATTACTAAAGTCACTGTCAGTAATTCCTGTAGAAACCATGAAAAAATCTGGATCCAATATGCCTTGGTTTATTTGAAAGTCCGTTAAAGTATAGAATTTGTGTAAAGCGGTAATAATTTTATGGGGTTTGAGAGTATTATACACTTCAAATGTTCCAGTTGTGTCCATATTGGCTGCAATTATAGGAACTCCTTCACATTCATGTTCAGAATGTTTGAAACTAAACTTTCTATCTAAAGTTATTTGTGATCGACTATACAGTGTAGAACGTTTAGGTATTATTAGAACATTTTGAAAATCTAATTTATCACCAGTTTCAGTCTTATTCATTATATAATAACTAAAACATGATTTTATATCGTTTAATGTATCCAAATCATAAATCAATATCTAATATAGACAAATGTCTAAAGAAAATATGGACAAGATTCATAATTTGTTCATCGAGAAATTAAAGTCAGGTAAGTTTTGGGAAAATGAATTTGGGATATGTAATTTTACTGGAAATTTGCTAGCTACTCATAAAATGATTTATGAAAGTGAAGATGATTTTGAAGTACATTTTAAACAAAAAAGTACTATAACTTATTTCAAAATCGTTCCTTCTTATTCTTCCTTTCCTAGAGGATACTATTATTGGAATTATGCAGATGGAGAAATAAATAACGGAGACATTAAATTTTACGAAAATAGATATAAATAAAACAACACAAAACTGATATATAACGCATTATGAACATTGAAAACAATGTATTGACTATGCAAACAATACAGATTGCTCCAATTAGGAATCTGTACAGTGCTTTGAAAGATTTAGTACCAGACGTGACTATGATTATCGACAAAGAGGGTATGAAAATAGTTAATTTTGACCGAAATCACACAACACTTGTTGCTGTTCGCATGAAGTTCGAAAAACATGATTGTATTCCGGATAAAATTGTTATATGTGCAAATTCATTACATTTATTTAAACTAATTTCCAATACATCAAACGATGACCTTTTTTCTATGTATATTGAGAAAGATGACTATCGAGAAGGATCTGTTTCTCATTTGGGTTTACAGTATGACAATGGTAAAATAAATCAATGCAATAACTATAAATTACGGTTATTTGAACCAGAGGAAGATGAACTTGAAGTTCCTGAAGTTAGTTATTCTGCTATTATCCATATGCCAAGTGTAGGATTTCAAAAAATAATTCGCGATCTTACTGGATTATCAGATCGTATTAAAATTGAATCGGTTGGAGATGATCTTATTTTTTCTTGCGAAGGACAGTTTGCAAAGTCGCGTATTTACCGTACAGAACAAAGACCAAATGATACTACTTTGGACGATAAGATGGATGCCATTAAATTTCGAAAAAAGCCGGCTGCATCAACTGTGATGAGTGGAGAGTTTCCGATAAAATCACTGAATAATTTCATAAAATGTACTCCTTTATCGCAAAATTTGGAAATTTACTTGGAAAACGATTTACCATTGATTGTAAAGTATGATATTGGATCTGAAATGGGTGATATTAAATTATGCTTGTCACCTTTACCCCCTCTTAAATACTAGGGGGGGGGGGGGACATAGGTTCCCCCTTACCCCCTCCTGGGTTGTGGGGAGTGACGTGTGAAATGTCTCTCTATAAAAAATTGAATTTGTTATACTATTTATTAGTCCAGTATTTTTGATTACATAAAATGGAACAATCTAAAGCTCTCGCGATTATTAAGCAACACATATACAAGGTAAAGATGAGGAATCCGGATATTGTTGTAGAATCGTTTTTAGACAATATAGGAGACCTTCTTTCGATTAAAAAAAAAATGTGCATTATTTGTGGACCGAAAATAGGAAATTACATACGAAAACCTATGACAATTATCAAGTTTCAATATGAAAATACGGTTTATAGTTTATCGGTTTTAGATGAAAAACTATGAAAAAATTGAAAATATGCATTTTACTTATTCAGAATAAAAAATACATTTTTAGTATATAAATCATGTTATCTCCAGTTTTATACCCATACAAAAACTACTTTAAATATCATTGTTCGCACCATTTGTATGAGCCTGTATGGTGCAGAGCTTCGTATGCCTACCATACATCTACTTTAACTTTCTTGTTTGAAGAAATCAATAAACAAGAAAAAGGTATTATTGTTGAAAAGCAAAAGCCAAAACTAAAATAAACGAAGAGTTTATTTCTACTTGATAATGTGTAAAGCGTATTAAGACTCCCCGTGTATTTTAAACATAACACCATGTCTTGTTAGATTTTCTATTGCTTCAATACATTGGGAATCTTGACGTTTACTATATTTCAACCAAATTTTTAAAATACAAAAATTCTTTTTAGGGGAAATTGTGATTCCATTGATACATTCATTATATTCTGAGTTTACACCTAATGTTTCACCTGCTGCTAAAAACATCATATGCCGCCATACTTGGACAACATGTTTATTGACTACTTTATAAGAGAAACATCCTCCTGTACGATTCATTGGATCTTCCCATAATGGAGTTATTCCTCGTCTCATGAAAAAAAACATGCTATATTTTATCATATTATCAGTAAGACTTTTGTTTAGTGTAATTATTTTTTCTACACTATCTACATCGTCACATAAAACCGTATAACCGGATAATGTCCAATTTTTTTCGGATGGCAAATGATGGTATAGTACCCATTTGTCATTCAGTTTGTGTGAAACACAAATAGTATCAGCAAAAAGGGATTGACATTCAACACTCATAATTCACAATTCCCACTATAATGTATGTAAAGAACATTCTTTATATTACTTATAGTATTAGATTTCTTCTTTTTTTTCTTCAACTTCTTTCATTTCCATTTTTATGGCATCTTCTGTTTGTGTGTTTTCTTCACTATTTTCTGTTGTTTCTTCTGGCTTTAATGTACTCTCACTTTCTTCTTTTGTATCTGTTGATGTAGAATCTTCAGATTGGTCCTCTGGTTGAGCTTCTAAATGAGCTTCTGCTTCTGCTTCTGCTTCTGCTTCTGATTCTGCTTCAGGGTCTGATACAATTGGTGTCTCTGGAACATTTGTTTCGGACCTTCCAAATAAATTTGTTGAAACTGTTTCTAAAATACTCTTTGACTCGCTTTCTGCTTTGTCTGCTTGTTCTTCTAGATTGTCTGCTTTTTTATTTACATCTTTTTCTATTTTACGTGTTTCTGATGCTTTTTTACGCAATCGTCTTGCTTTTTTTTCCGATCGTTTTCCTTTTTTGATCCCATCGTAAATTACTTTTTTTGTCTCTGCGTCTAAATATTTTTTCTTTTTCGAGAAAATCGTTTGACAATGACCAAATTCAGATTTGTCTTTATTCTTTTTTACTTTTTTGCATGGAAATTTACATTTATCTTTTGATAACCCAATACATGCTGAATACTTCTTTGTCTTTCGTGCTGTTTTACCTCCATAAACTTTTTCTGTCATATATAGTAATTATAGATATAATGTCGATTAACTTCCCCAAATAAAAGACCACCAATTCGTTGTTTCAGAATATATAGATGAATTGTCTAAATCATTTGAATATACAATTTCTGTTTCAAATTCATCTTCTGTTTCAAATTCATCTTCTGTTTCAAATTCATCTTCTGTTTCAAATTCATCTTCTGTGTCCCTTTGAATTTCTTCCTTTTTTTCTTCCTTAATATCATCATCATTTTCAAATTGTTTATCATTTATCTTCTTAACAACGTAACCATTTGTCGTTATTTCTACATATTCATTATAGGATAACTCTATAGATTCTAAATCATGATCCATAATATGAACAACGTAATCTCTATCAAACACATAATAACCGTTTTTTAATTCTAATTGTTTTAAAATATATGCATACGACAGAATCTCATTACCTATTACATATAATTCGTTCGGTAATATTAACTCTATTGTATTTAACATTTGCGGATGTGTGTATTCAATAAAAGTAAATGGCTTATCAGACAGTTTTGGTAATTCATTCCATTCTAACTCTTTTAATTTGTTTAATACAGGATATGATTTTACTATTATTTGTGAGTTGGTCTTAACTATAAAGAGTGATTCAATCAGTTCAGGTTCTTGAAAATAGTCTGCTTCATATTCTATCTTTATTTGATTGCCAATAAAAAAAATATGTTCATTTTCTACAAATTTCAAAAAGTTTTCAGTATATGGATAAAAATATTTTTCATGGGAGGTATAGTATTCTTCTTCTAATCCCAATTCATTTACACATAAACTACTAGATAAGCAATATATTTGTATCCACTTACTCTCACTTGGTTCTTGTTTGTTGTATTTTTTGAGAGCATTTTCTATAGGTTGAATACACTCGCGATGACACCATACTAAAAACATTCTATACCAATGCATCATAAGAAACAAAGTAAAATGAAAGTAATAAGGTATTTTCTTTTTGAAATCATCCATCTATTGTATATATTATGAAATTCCATTTAAGTTTCTTATTGGGGAAAAATGTCCCCCATTTCCTCCCTCTTTTTTAAATAATGAGTTATATGGCAATATATAATGGCTCGCTTCGCGAGCCCTTTATGTGCGATTTAATATGTAATTTTTTAATGACATATTATTATGGCGAGCGAAGCGAGCCTTCTTTAAAGGAGGGGGTAAGGGGGAACCTTGGTTCTCCCTAGATATCTAACGAAACTGTATTGTTTCTGTCCGATTTATTGCGTCTTCTTGACTTTTTTGGCATTGTCGTTCCATCTAAATCTTTCAACGATGATAAGCTAATAATGGATTCACTACCCTGCATGGGCACTTCCTCTACCACATGTTGCGTAGTAGGCTCATTTTGAGTGGCTGAATTATTTATTTGAGATACTTGTGTTGGTACAGGTGGCTGCATATGTACTGGGGGGTCTGCTTTTTTCGGCTTTAATCCAGATAACAACTGATCTATGTCTGGTGTAGTTTGGGGTCCTCTCATTTCAGGTCTTGCTATTGGAATCTGTTTAGGTGCCTCCTGAAAATTTTGTCTATTGTCTCCCAAATCTACTCCAGATTCTCGGAACATTGGATTTGTTGCTGCTGTTAAGTCTGGTCTATTTCCAGAATGTGCTGTAAAGTTCATATTTCCGGGTCTGGATGGAGGTGCTTGCTCTTGTGTCCGCACTGGAGCAGGTGGTGGACCATTACGTGTATTGGTTTGTTCAGGTGGGTTCATCATATTTTTGGCAAAATCAAATGCTGAATTTTGCTTGCTCATCGTATCTACTGCCGCACTTGAAAACATTTTCATTAGTTCGGGACTCTGCTTGATCACGTCATTGAAACCCGGTGTTGCAGAACTTAACATCTTATTACTCATATTGACTACAGCAGCGGAAAACCCTATACGTAACAATAATGATACTTCTGGAGACATTTTACCTCCCTTATATTTCTCATGTAACTCTGAAAATATTTCTTCATAACTGTCTAAGTCTTCGTTTATTTGCTCACCCCATCCATCTAAGTTCAAGTCAAATGGATTTACTAATGCATTTCCATATTCCAACGTATTGATCACTGTAGTAAACCACCATCCTTGTAATTTTATCGAATCTTTCTTACGTTTCTCTTCCATTGCTCCCTCGTATTCATCTTCTACTTCGTCATAATTAGAATCCATGTTAAATGATGATCCATGTTTATATGTACCCCTTTCTGCCCATTCTTCTAGTTTCTTAATCATTAGCCTCTTTTTACGACGTTTATCACGTTCTGTCATATTCACCGAACTTCGATGTTCCGACTTAGGGATTTCTTCTGCCATCTTACTAAAGCCATCCCAAGTACTTGATTGAGGAGGACCAGTATCCTTTGTCGCTTGCCCTAATGATGGTTGATCAGAAGAACTACTTGAAGCTGGTCCTGGTTTATTTCCAAATCCAAACATATTACCAAATCCGGAGAGACCACTCAATGTTTTCGACCCTACACCTGAATGTGCTTGACTTGGATTCACGGATGATGTATTCGTTGTATTTGAGAGATCATTTAACTCTGACTCTAGATTATCTAATTCGTCTAAATCGATTTTGGTTGATGTATTTGACGATTTCTTTTTTTCATTCATTAACAATTCGATACCACCACCGAATGACACAGATTGTTTGTCATCCATTACGTGTACTGCGGGGGATTCATTGCTGAGAGGAATATTGTCTAAATCAATGTCCACTACTTCCATTAATTATGGTGATATCTCATTATTTATTTTTAAGTTGTACGCACGCTAAAATATTATATTGAGGGGGAACCAAGGTTCCCCCTTACCCCCTCCTATTTATAGGGGATGATGAGGAGATGAGAGGATGATGAGGAGATGAGAGGATGATGAGGAGATGAGAGGATAATGGGAGGAGATGAGAGGATAATGGCGAGGAGATGAGAGGATAATGGCGAGGGAATAGCGATAAATGCGAGTCTATTCAAAATGTCATTTTCTTAAATCATATTTTGAAAACCTTATATTGGCTCCCTTCGCTCGCCATCCCTTCGACAAATCCCCTAAACAGGAGGGGGTATGGGGGAACCTCGGTTCCTCCACCAAAGCCCTTGTAAAAAGCAATCTGCTAAATCATCTTTCTTTGTAGATTCTCTCAATACTGTCATCCATGATTCGTGTTTCACATTTTCTCGTAAAAACTTTTCACAATAAAAAATACCATCTTGTTTGTTTTGTTTATAATTTGTTTTTGCATCCGATTGTTTTGCTAAATCCTTTAGCTTGTTTCCCGAAGATACAAATTCTATATGTGAGACTCCCAATCCAATAAAATGTTGAGCAATCATCCCTTGTATCGTCTTCATACGATTTGCGATAGGACTGATCTGATTCTCTATAATGACATGTGTTACTGTACTCATAATTAGATTGTTTCCTAATTGCCGATGCAATTCACGACCAATTGTAATCAAATCCGTTTTAGAAGCATTGGATTTTTTCGGAATAGAGAGAACTTCCCATTCAATTTGTCGAAAATTCTGTAAAAGTTCTTGGACAATTTCATCTTTTTTGGTTGGACATTCTTGAGAAATCCCTAAAATGCCTAAAGTTCTTTGACGGAATTCTCTCAATTGATCCATTTTCATCTTTTTGAGAGAAGCGGCAGAATGTTCTTTTTTAGGGAGTTGGTACTTTTTAGAATTCTTTGCGTGCTTTTCACAATTGTATGTATTATTCTTAAAGTACTTCGCCTTTTTGCCACAACATTTGCCGTTCTTCTGAATTTCCGTACATGTATGTTGTTGTATGATTGTATTGTTTTGCGAATCACATAAATTCAATACGTTCCATTCCACTACGTTTAGATCGTTTTGAGACAAATCCAAAATACAATAAGCCAAATTCTTAATTCCTACATCAAAACTCAACAATCGGGTCATATATGTGGTGTATAGTGAGAGCATTTTATACGGATTCTCTCACTATTATTAATATTCAATATAGTATATAGAATGTCATATGATAGTGAAATAGAAACAGTACCATTGTTTCCAATTATACCATTATCTCCCCATACCTATTACAATGTGTTTTATACATTGTCCAAAAGCGATCCGTCTGTTATGACCGCCAAATTTTATGATAACTCTCAAACTCTGATTTCCACAGAGGAAATTTCATTTAA
>Ga0115004_10002949_pt1 | contig 13921 bp, 16 predicted proteins | sample ArcticOcean_MG_C_10_FD_88737 | JGI IMG/M metagenome (GOLD analysis project Ga0115004, IMG submission 88737) | Marine microbial communities from western Arctic Ocean - ArcticOcean_MG_CB11_90 | ecosystem: Environmental > Aquatic > Marine > Oceanic | place: Arctic Ocean: Canada Basin | collected...
AGATTTTTAGAGATTCTTGGTGCGACAGGTAATAACTTAAAAAAAGTTGATCTTAAAATTCCCATTGGTGCATTTACTTGTGTTACTGGAGTTTCAGGTAGTGGTAAATCAACCTTAGTACTTCATACTCTTTTTAATGCTTTAAATTTAATTTTAAATACAACAAAAGCAAAAAAAACTCCAAAGGCGTTTAGAAATTACAAGGGCACAGAATTAATAGATAAAATTATTGACATTGATCAGTCTCCAATAGGAAGAACGCCAAGGTCAAATCCTGCAACATACACTGGTGCGTTTGGGCCAATAAGAGAATGGTTTGCTTCACTACCAGAGGCAAAGGCACGAGGCTATAAAATAGGAAGATTTTCTTTTAACGTTAAAGGTGGCAGATGTGAAACATGTGAAGGTGACGGCGTTATTACTTATGAGATGCACTTTTTACCAGATGTATTTATACCCTGCGACACCTGTAAGGGTACACGATACAATAGAGAAACTTTGGAAGTTAGATTTAAAGATAAAAATATTGCTGATGTCCTAGATATGACGGTCGAAGAAGGTTGTGATTTTTTTGAAAATATTCAAACAATTAGGTCAAAATTAATAACATTAAAGCATGTAGGTTTGGGATATATAAAAATTGGACAACAAGCTACAACCCTTTCTGGTGGTGAGGCACAAAGAATAAAATTAGCTAAAGAATTGTCAAAAAGATCTACTGGAAGGACACTCTATATTTTAGACGAACCTACTACTGGACTTCATGCTCATGACATTAAAAAACTTTTAGAAATATTACAGGCATTTGTAAATACAGGTAATACAGTTGTTGTAATTGAGCATAATTTAGATGTAATTAAAACAGCTGATTGGGTTGTTGATATGGGACCTGAAGGTGGTGTAGAGGGAGGCGAAATAATCGCGGAAGGAACTCCAGAAAAAGTTTCAGAAGTAAAAGGAAGTTATACAGGTCAATTTTTGAAGGATATTTTGTTCAAGGATACAATGAAAAAAACTGCATAATTAATTAATTTTATGCTATAAGAGAATCATGGGAAATTTACTACAATCTTTATCTAAAACTATTCACGCTTCAATTGTTCTTACAATACTGCTTTTCCTTGGCTTACATTTTTTTGGTGATGGTTTTGCATTTGATAGAATATTTTGGAGTTGGTTGTTTCGATACCTTCATGTAATTGCAGGAATTATGTGGGTTGGATTACTTTGGTATTTAAATTTTGTTCAAATTCCTTCAATGCCAAAAATCCCAGATGAACAAAAGCCTGCAATATCAAAAGTTATAGCCCCTGCTGTTTTGTTTTGGTTTAGATGGGCTGCTTTAGCAACTATCATAACAGGATTAATTGTTGCTACGTTACAGGGTTACGTTCACCAAGCAATGACACTTGGAATTGGAAGCGGTTTTGGAAAAAATACTGCAATAGGAATAGGAATGTGGCTTGGTATAATAATGGCTTATAATGTCTGGTTTGTTATTTGGCCTAATCAAAAAAAAGCTCTTGGCATGGTAGAATGTGAACCAGAGGAAAAAGCTAAATCTGCAAGAACTGCAATGTTGTTTTCAAGAACTAATACATTACTTTCATTACCAATGTTACTTTCAATGGTAGCTGCCCAAAACCTTTACTAAAATTAAATATCATCGTCTTTTAAAAGTGTTTTTTGTGTCACTTTAAAATAATTAAGAACAGGGCTTGCCACAAAGACTGATGAATATGTTCCTATTATAACACCTAATATCATAGCAAAAGAAAAACCTTTTAAAATTTCGCCACCTAAAATAAATATTGAAAATAGAGCTAAAAGAGTTGTTAGTGAGGTAATTATTGTTCTAGATAAAGTTTCATTTACAGATATATCGGCAATCTCATTAGTTTTTATTTTAGAATACTTCAGTAAATTTTCTCTAATACGATCGAATATAACAACTGTATCATTCATTGAGTAACCTACTATTGTTAAAACAGCTGCAACTATCGAAAGATTGACCTCGAAAGACAAGATGGAAAAAATGCCAAGAGTAATAACAACATCATGTATAAGAGCAATAATAGCACCAAGACTAAATTGCCATTCAAATCTAATCCAAATATAAAACAACATAGAACCTAATGCTAATGCTATAGCTGTAAGGCCTTGTTTAAGAAGCTCGCTACTAACTTTTGGGCCAACACTTTCGACTCTTCTAAAGTTAACTGATGAATTAATTTTTTTAGAAATAATATTTTTTAGTTCTGATATAAATTTTTCATTTTCATTAGCATTTTTTTCAAACTTTACTAAAAAATCTCCGTCTTTACCAAATTGTTTAACATTCACATCACCTAATTCAGAAATGTTTAAGGCACTTCTTATGTCTTGAATCTGAATATTTCTATTTTCAATTCTAATCTCTAGTAAAGTACCCCCTTTAAAATCTACGCCGTAGTTTAGCCCTTTAAAGAATAAAAAAAGGATGCTACTAATTACTGCTAATAGTGAAAAAATATTAGCAATTTTAAAAAATTTAGAAAAAATTATTTTGTTAGTCATTATAATTTAAAATATTTTCCTTCTTTATCGTTTAAAACAATAACTGAGGTAAGATGCCTGGCTATAAAATATGCTGAGAAAAGAGTAGTTATTATGCCTATTCCGAGAGTTACAGCAAAGCCTTTTACTGGTCCTGATCCAAAAATAAATAAAATAATTGCAGCTATTAATGTTGTTACATTGGCATCAATAACAGTAATTTTAGCTTTGTTATAACCTGTATCAAATGCGTGTATAATTGATTTTTCTGTTTTGAGTTCTTCTTTTATTCTTTCATAAATTAGAACGTTAGAATCTACGGCCATACCTACTGTTAAAATGATACCTGCAATACCTGGTAAGGTTAATGTTGCTTCGAGGATAGTCAAAATTCCAATCATCATGAACAAGTTTGCAATAAGCGATATATTAGAAACTAAACCAAAAATTCTATATTTAATGAACATAAATATAATTACTAAAATAAATCCAATAATAAGAGAGAATACTCCTGCTTCTATTGAATCTTTACCTAGATCGGGTCCTACAGTTCTTTCTTCCACGATATTAATTGGCGCAGGTAAAGCACCTGATCTAAGTAACAAAGCTAAATCTGTAGATTCTTGAAAAGAAAATCCACCAGAAATAGTTCCGGTACCACCTGTTATTGCTTCACGAATTTGTGGTGCACTAATTACAGCGTTGTCGAGAACAATAGCGAGCCTACGACCAACATTTTCAGTTGTAATTTTTCCAAATTTTTGAGCTCCCAGCCTATCTAAAGTAAAAAGTACAATAGGTTGATTAGATTGATTATCAAATTGCGGTTGTGCATCGACTAAATTATCTCCACTTATAACGACTCGTTTATTTACAGTAAGCTCTTCATTGTTTTCAGATAAAATTAATTTTTCAGAACCAAACCCATCATCTTTCGAAACAAGTCTAAAAGTTAGTTGAGCTGTTTTACCTAAAAGTTCTTTCACTCTTTCAGGGTTGTCTATCCCTGGTAGCTCTACTAAAATTCTTTTATCTCCCCTTTGAAGTATAGTTGGTTCTTTTGTTCCAACATCATCAATACGTCTTCTGATAATTTCAATAGATTGCTTTAGAGCTGCGTTGTTTAAACTTACAAGGCCAAAATTTGAAAATTGTATAAAAGCTTTATTTTGACTAAATTCTAAATTTAATTCAAATTTATTGTATTCAACAATAAAATTATTAACTGTATTATCTTTTTGTTTAAAAAAAAGATTTTTGAATTTTTTTTGATTAACTTCATCGATTGTTAATGAAATGCTATCTGAAGATATTACAAAATCTTTAAATTTTATTTCAGTTTCATTTAATAACTTTTTAAGGGGAATAACTTTTGTTTGAAGTTTTTGATTAACTAGAGGTTTTGTGTCTATCTCAAGTAAAATATATGAACCACCCTGAAGATCTAATCCTAAGTTAACTTTTTTATTAATTAGGTTAATATTTTTAAGATTTAAAGACGCAAAAAAAATAGCACAGAATAAAATTAAATATATTGATAGAACTTTAATCTTTGTAAAACTAAGCACAAAAAAATTATTATTTAGCTTCTATTTTTTTAAGCAAGCTTGTGATTGTTGATTTTATAATTTGAACTTTGACGCTATCTCCTAACAAAACTTCAATTCTGTCATCTTCCATGACTCTTTCAACAGTTCCTATAATACCGCCTGATGTTATAACCTCATCACCACGCTTAAGATTAGCAACCATAGTTGAATGATCTTTCGCTCTCTTTTGTTGAGGTCTAATTAGAAAAAAGTAAAAAATTACAAAAATTAAAATTAGAGGTATAAATTGTGCTATTCCTTGTCCGTTCATAATAAAAGATTAATTATAATATCTAGAATATTTTAACAAGAACATAATTAATTAATTCTATATTTTTTCAAGATTGTTCATGTATTTTCTCAATACGGGAGGTATAGATACAGTGCAATCTTCATTTTGATAGTTTTCAATCAATGCTATCATCAGTCTACCTACAGCTAATGCAGATCCATTTAGAGTTGATACAAATCCAGTTCCGCTAGACAGTTTATACTTAGCGTTCATTCTTTTGGCTTGAAAGATCCCACAAGATGAACAACTTGAAATTTCTCTATATTTATTCTCAGAAGGAATCCAGGCTTCAATATCAAATGTTTTTTCAGCACTAAAACCCATGTCTCCTGAACAAAGTAAAATAACTTGGTAGGGTATTTCTAAAAGTTTTAAAATTTCTTCTGCACAATTGAGCATTCTATCAAGTTCTGATAATGCATCAGTTGGCTTGACTATACTAACTAATTCTACTTTATAAAATTGATGCTGTCTCATCATGCCTTTAGTGTCTCTGCCATAACTTCCTGCTTCTTTTCTAAAACATGGAGTAGAAGCAACATATCTTAAAGGTAAATTTTTAGATTCTATAACAGAATCTCTAACCAAATTAGTTAAAACTACTTCAGCTGTAGGTATAAGAAATTTTCTTTCTTCATCTTTGTTTAGTTTAATTTCAAATTGGTCTTCTTCGAATTTAGGTAATTGACCAGTTCCAAACATGACATTTTCATTCACAAGTAATGGGGGTGAAATTTCTTTGTAAGAAAATTTTTGGACATGAATATCAAGCATAAAATTAATTAATGCTCTTTCTAATAACGCAAAATATGAATTTAAAATTACAAAACGAGAACCAGAAAGTTTGGATGAAGTTTTGAAGTCAATCAGGCTATTTTCTTCTCCTATATCTACATGTGACTTAATTGGGAAATTAAATTTTTTTATGATGCCATTTTGTTTGATTATTTTATTTGATTTTTCATCTACACCTACGGGAACATCTTCTCTTGCAATATTCGGTATATTGGAAAGAATTAAAGAGATTTTATTTTGAAGTATAATTTGTTTTTTAGTGATTTCATCTATTTCTTTAGAAAGATTTTTTGATTTTTCAAAATTTGTAGAATCTTTAGATTTAGAAAGTATTTTTTTTTCTTGTTCTTTTTTTTCTTTTTGTTGAATCAGAACTCTATTATCCTGATCAAAAATAATTAAATCATCAAAATTTATTGAACTATTTCTTTCAGAAATTTTTTTTTTAAAAAAATCCAAATTTTTTCTAATCTCTTTAATGTTATGCATTTTCTTTTTTTTCTATAAATTTAACAGTCAGTATGGATAATTCATACAGTAATAATAAAGGAAGTGCTAAGCCAATTTGAGTAATAGGATCTGGTGGTGTTAAAATTGCTGCCATCGCAAAAATAATTACTACAAAATATTTTCTTCTACTACGCAAGTACTCAGAATTAATAATACCTATTCGAGCTAAAAGACTTAAAATTACGGGTAATTGAAAACTAATACCAAAGGCAAATATAAGTCTCATTATTAAAGATAAATATTCATTAACTTTTGCTTCTAATTGTATTGCTATAACACCTGGCTCTGCAACTGTTTCAAAACCTAAAAAAAACTTTATAGCTAACGGCATTATTAAATAATAAACTATACAGCCACCCATAATAAAAAGTGTAGGTGTGGCCACCAAATAAGGTAGAAGAGCCTTTTTTTCATCTTTATATAAACCTGGTGCAATAAATTTCCACAATTGTGTTAAAAAAAAAGGGCTAGATATAAAAAAAGCTGCAAAAAAAGCAACTTTCAAATAAGTTAAAAAGGCCTCATGTAAAGCTGTAAAAATTAATCTTCTATCTAGATTTTCGGTTAATACTGCATTGGCGTAAGGCTGAACTAAAAAACGATAAATTTCAGTAGAAAAAAAATAGCATCCGATAAATAAAAGAATTAAAAAAATAAATGACTTAACAAGTCTTGATCTTAATTCAGTTAAGTGCCCTACAAAGCTTGTAGACTTGTCTTTTTGATTATTTTTTTTCATCTTCTATTTTTAATTTATTTTTAGAAGGAGGATATTTTTTTTTATTTTCATCAAGGTTGGTAATTTCATTAATATTAGATTGAACTTCTGAAAAATATTTTTTAATTGTACTTGTCCAAGTACCTAATTTTCTTAGAACAATAGGAAAATCTTTTGGACCAATTACCAAAATTGCAATAACCACTATAATCAACAGTTCTAACCATCCAATTTGTGGCATTAAAATTAATTTTTATTAGAATTTTCTTGGTCGTCTGTTTTGTCTATATTTTCATTTGGTGCTTCATCGGACAGACCTTTTTTAAAACTTTTTATACCTTTGGCTACATCTCCCATTAGGGAAGAGATTTTTCCACGTCCAAACAAGAGAACTACTAAAACAACTACGATTGCTATTTGCCAAAATCCAGGAAACATAAACTAACTATACACATAAATTAGCGAGAAATAAATATATTAAATTAATCCGTTTTAGACGTCTCATCTATCGCTTTTTCTATGTTTGAGTAGATATTTTCCTTTTTATTTTGGGTTTGTTCTTTGTAAAATTTTCCAGTTCCAAAAATGGACGCGTCAATTGTTGCGGTATCAATTAATCCCGCTGAACTAAGTTCATCTACAGTTGGTAAATCCGTAAGTTTTTGAATGTTAAAATGATTCAAAAAATTTTCAGTTGTTGCGTATTGAATAGGTTTTCCAACAACATCTTTCCTGCCGGCATGTCTCACCCAATCAAGCTCTAACAAAGTTTCAATCGTATTTGTTCCAAATGCAACACCACGTATTTCTTCAATTTCAGATCTCGTAACAGGCTGGTGGTAAACAATAATAGCTAAAGTTTCAAGTGTAGCTCTTGAAAGTTTTTTTTCTGTAGATTTTTGTAATGACATTAGATTAACTAAATCATTTGAAGTTCTAAACGACCATTTATCTTTAATGCAAACAAGATTTATACCTCTACTATTATAGTCTTGTCGTAATTTTTCTAGAATTTTTTTTATATTACTTGTGCTTTGAACTCTCTTTTCAATTGATTCAATATCCAAAGGTTCAGAAGCTGCAAATATAATAGCCTCAACTTGTCTCTCTAATTTATTTAGATTTTTTGGAAAATTTAAAACATTATTTTTTTTTTTCATCTAATCTATTTTTTTAATCATAATTTTTTCAAAAAAGTTTTTTTGCATTAAATTTGTAACTCCCTGTTTAGTTAATTCTAAACTTGCAGAAAAAATTCCAGCAATACCACTTTTTTTAAGTTTTTTATTAATAGTAAAACTTTTAGGAATTAAATCTTCAATATTTTTCCAGTCTGCAATACTAGAGAAATTATTTTTTATCTGTTTTATTGCATCTTCTGTCGTAAAAACTGGAAGTTTAGGAATATTAACAGTTTGGAAAGCTTTCTGCATTTTTATTGAAGAGTAAGTTTTTAAAAGATCGTAAAGACTAACTTTGTAAATTGGTGTGTTAATTGATCTTATCCCACCTTTCATTCCTCTGTAAAAAATATTTACACCTATTCTGTTTTTCTTAATTAGTTGATCAGATAGCAATCTTATAAGTTCTAATTTTTTTAATTGAATTTTTAGTTTTTTAGCTACTTCAAGAGCTTGAAAATTGTCATCATCATCTTCCGGTAAAAGTAATTTTGATTTTAAATATGCAAGCCAAGTTGCCATAAGCAAATATTCTGAAGCAACTTCTAAATTTAATTCTTTAGATTCTTTGATGTATTCTAAAAATTGATCTGCTAATTTTGTTATAGAAATTTTTGTTAAATCAACTTTTTGCGCCTTTGCTAAATCTAACAAAACTTCTAACGGTCCAGAATAATTTGGAATTTCAATGGGTATATGATTTTTTATATTTGATTCCATATCTTAATTTTAACTTAAAAATTTATAAAATTCTGATGTTTTTTTCTTTGTAAAACTGTCAATATAAGGAATTTTCTTGAGTAGTTTTTGCATTTCTTCTGCTTTGCCAGCACAATATAATGTTAAATTACAACCAGCATCGTAAGCTAACTTTGCGTTATTTTCTAAATTATATTTAAGTGCTTTCATTGATATGTCGTCAGAAATTAAAATTCCTCTAAAACCTATTTTTTTTCTAATTATTTTTTTTATTAAAATTTTTGAATGCGTTGCATTATTTTTTTTATCAATATTAAAATAAAGAATATGTGCTGTCATAGCAAAGTGACTAGATAAGTTTTTAAAACATTTAAAATCATTTTGGAGCAATGATTTCAAACTATTTTTAATTATTGGTAGTTTAAAGTGACTATCTGCATTTGCCATGCCGTGTCCTGGTATATGCTTAATAACTGTAGATATTTTGTTTTTCTTATAAAATTTCACACATAAACGTCCTAGTTCATTGACTATTGATGCCTTGTCAGAGTAACTTCTGTTTCCAATAATCTTGTGCCCCTTCTTTTGACATAAATCTAAAACAGGTGATGTATTGATGTTTATACCAAGGCTTCTTAAGTGTTTTGAAATCATGTCAATATAAGTCTTGTACATAGTTAATCCAATTTTTTTATCTATCTCATAAATATCACCAAAATATTTCTGGCTAAATAAAGAATTATCTAAATAATTTGAAAGTCTTGTAACTTTCCCTCCTTCTTCGTCAACTAAAATTGGGTAGTTTTTATCTTTCATTATTTTTCTAATTGAGCTTGTTAAATCTTTTACTTGTTTTTCTGATAAAATATTTCTTTTAAATAGAATCACACCCCACGGTTTTTCTTTTTTAAAAATTTTAGTTTCTTCGACTGTTAAGAAAAACCCAGAAATACTAACAATAACTGCTTTCCTAATCATTTTTTAAAAAGCCTCCAAAAATTTCTTTCAATTTTATTACTTTCGTTTTCATAACCTGAGTTAAATTCTATTACATTATTAGTGTTATTAGATAGGATAGGTAATTCTGTCATATTTTTTTTTATTTTTTCTGAAATCGTTTCACGATTTTTCTTAATATTGTTTTTCTGGTTCTCAGAAAGATATGTACTTACGACAAGAAAAAGGAAGGAAACTGAAAATAGAAATAATAATACTGATAAAATATTTTTAACCATTACATTTTCTTAGGTAAAGAAACATCTAATATTGTCATCCCATTTTCTATTGTCAGCGCGACAAGTTTGATGATTAAAATTGTATTTTCATTTTTAACTTTTCCGTCTATAATAAATTTATAGTTCGGGTCTTCATTTCCTTTGCTCCAATAAGAGTGAAAAAGAGTAGCCAATTCATATAAGTAGAATGGAATTCTGTGTGGTTCAAATTTAACAGAGGATGTTTCAACAACTTTTGGCCAATCTAAAATTTTTCTAAATAAATTTAACTCATGAGAATTTAATTTAAAATTGCTTTCATTTATTTGAAATACTTTATCTGTATCTATATTGAGCGTTCTAAAAACAGAGGAAATTCTTGCATAACAATATTGAACATAAAATACAGGATTTTCTCTTGTTTTTTGTACTACTTTATCAAAATCAAAGTCAAGTTCGACATCATTACTTCTATTCAGCATCATGAAACGAATAGAGTCTTTATCAACTTCGTTCAAAAAATCACGTACCGATATAAAGTCACCAGCTCTTTTAGACATTTTATAAGGTTTTCCGTTTTTAAAAAGCTTAACAAGTTGGCAGACTCTACAAGTTAAAATAATTTTTCCTTCTGATAATGCATTAGTCGCTGCTGATATTCTTTTAATATAACCTGTGTGATCAGCACCTAATATATTAATTAAATGGTTGTAATCTCTAGAAATCTTATCTGAATGATAAGCAATATCATTAGCAAAATATGTCCATGACCCATCATTTTTTTGTAAAGCTCTATCAGTGTCATCGCCAAAAAGGGTAGATTTAAAAATTAATCTTTTAGTTTTTTTCCATTTCTTATTATCTTCTCCTTTAGGGGGCTTTAAGTAACCTTCTTCTACAAATTTTTTTTCTTGCAAGCGTTTAATTGATTTAGCTACTAAATCTTTATTGACTAAAGATTTTTCCGAAACAAAGTTATCGTGAGCGATTCCTAGTGATTGAAGGTCATCCTGTATTAAGATCATTGAGTGTTTAAGAGAAATTTCACTTAAGGTAGAAAAAATTTTTTTAAAATCAGTTATATCTATATCAGGCGTATCTATTAATATCTTTTTAGCAATATCAATCACATAACTACCTGGATATAAATTTTCTTTAGTAGTAAATTTTTCATTAAATTTTATTTCTCGTAATCTTAAAAAAACAGATTCTGTAAAATTGATTATTTGATTTCCGTAATCATTAATGTAGTATTCTTTAGTAACAGTATTTCCATTAAATTTTAAAAGATTTGCTAATACATCTCCATATATGGCCCCACGAGAATGTCCTATGTGCATTGGACCAGTGGGATTTGCAGAGACAAACTCTATATTATATTTTTCATTTTTTTTGAATCTTGAACCATATTTCTTTTTTGATTTTAAAATTTCTAATATCAACTTTTGATATGTTTTAGAATTAAATCTAAAATTTATGAACCCTGGGCCTGCTATTTCAATATCTGAAAAATCATTAATTTTTTTTATTAATATATCTTTTATAAAATTGGCTAACTTAACAGGAGATTGTTTTGTTTTTTTTGCTAAAACTAAAGCAATATTTGATGAAAGATCAAAATTAAATTCTTGTGGGGGTACCTCTATAACAACACCCTCAAAATTTATTTTTGAATCAATATTGAGACTTTCACAATCTTCAATAATCAAACTTTGTATTTTTTCTTTATATGTTTCAAAAATATTCATTTTAATGAATTGTATAAATTAATTGCATATCTGTCAGTCATACCAGCAATAAAATCACATATGTTTCTTTCGATATTCTTTTTCTGGTATAATGATTTCTTGATGAACTTTGAAGGGTTTTTTTTAATCTTTAAAAATAAAATTTTAATAATTTTTTTTCCATAATTTGTTTTTTTTAACACATTCTTACTAAAATACATTCTTTCCCTTAAAAAAGATTTAATGGATATATCAAATAATTTCATTTCTTTTGAAAAAGTAACTAATAAATTTTTGGAATGATATATATCTTTTATTGAGTTAATTTTTTCTTTTTTTATGTTTTTTTTTGTGTTTAAAATAACATCTTTAACCATTTCATTTATAATACCTCTAATAATTTGTCTTAAAACTAATTCAGTCCCTTTCTGCTTAATAAATTTTTTGTGCTTATTTATTATTGAAGATAGAACAGGAATATTTTTTAAATCTTCAATTGTATAAAGCTTAGCTCTAAGACCATCTTCAAGATCGTGACTATTATATGCAATATCATCGGATATCGATGCGAGTTGTGCTTCTAAAGATGGACTTAATGAATAGTTGATTTTATTTTTAAAAAAATTTTTTCCTAATATACTTGTGTAATTGTCTTGATTTAAAACTCTTCCGTTGTGTTTAACTAAACCATCTATGGTTTCTAGTGACAAATTTAAACCCTTAAAATTATAATATTTGTTTTCTAAAAGCGTAACAATTCTTAAAGTTTGTATGTTGTGGTCAAAACCACCATAAGGTTTCATGCAATCATTTAAAGAGTCTTCTCCAGCATGACCAAATGGTGTGTGCCCCAAGTCATGAGATAGACTTATTGTTTCACATAAATCCTCATTTAAATTAAAATATTTAGCAAGTGTTCTAGCTATCTGCGCAACCTCTAAAGAATGAGTTATTCTTGTTCTATAATGGTCTCCAGTAGTATTAACAAAAACTTGCGTTTTGTGCTTAAGTCTTCTGAATGCCGTAGAATGTATAACCCTGTCTCTGTCTCTTTGAAAAGGAGTGCGTAATGAACTTAATGATTCTGAATGAATTCTACCTTTTGATTTAAGAGGTACAGCTAAGTTAAAGTGTTTAAAAAATTTTTTTTTTTGCATAAGAATAAGTAAAATTGTATAATACATTATTTGATAAATATGACTAATAAAATTGAATTTACAAAAGAAGCTAATGAAGAGATAACGAGAATTATATCTGAACAAAAGATTGATTGTTATTTCAGAATTTCTGTACAGGGAGGTGGTTGGTCTGGGTTTAAATATAACTTTTCTTTTGATGGAAAAATTGAAGAAAATGACAAAGTTTTTAATAAGACTGTTATCGATAATAGTTCACTTGAAATTATAAATGGTTCAGTTGTAGACTATAAAAAAGAGATGATTGGAAGTTCTTTTGTAATAAAAAATCCTCAGGCAAGCTCATCATGTGGTTGTGGTCTTTCATTTTCTGTATAGATGAAAATAGCTTCCTGGAATGTCAATTCTGTAAGGGCTAGGATAATTAATGTACTAGATTACTTAAAAAAAGATAAGCCAGACATCTTATTTCTTCAAGAAATTAAAACTGAAAATATAAATTTTCCAACAGATGAATTTAAAAAAATTGGCTATGAGTCATTTGTCTTTGGGCAAAAGAGCTATAATGGGGTTGCATTTTTATCAAAAATAAAAATAGATAAAATTGACACAAGTTTTATTAATGATGACCTAAAACAATCACGTATTATAACTGGAGATATTCAAATAAAGCAAAAAAAAATAAAACTTATCAATATTTATGTGCCTAATGGAAATCCAATAAATACAGAAAAGTATTTATATAAAAAGAAATGGTTAGATAAATTTTTAAAGTCTATTAAAAAAACTTTGTTAAATGAGAAAAATATAATTATTTCTGGTGATTTTAATATTATACCTGATGAAATTGATGTTTATGATCATAATCGATTTTCAAATGATGCGTTGTATAAAATTGAAATTAGAAAATATTTTAGAGAATTAATAAACTATGGTTTTACAGATATTTTTAGACAACTAAAAAAAGACAAACAAGAGTATACGTTTTGGGATTATATGGCTGGTTCTTGGGTGAAAAATTATGGAATGAGAATTGATCACTTCTTAGTTACTAATAATTTACTTGAAAATATAAAAACAATTAATATTAATAAGAATCCTAGAGGAAAAATAAAGCCATCAGACCATACTCCGATTGAATTAGAGATTACTTAACACGACCATATATATCTTCGTATCTAATAATATCATTTTCTTTTAATATGTTGCCTAATTGAGCCTCAACTATTTTAACAGGTTCGTTATAAATATTTTCTATTCTATGCACCGTACCTTTTGGTATAAAAACACTTTCATTTATTTTTTTAAAGAAAACTTTATTATCAATTGTAATTTTGGGTTTGCCACTTGTAACTGTCCAGTGTTCAGCTCTATGGTGATGTTTTTGAAGGCTTATAGAAGACTTTTTGTTAACAGTTAACTCTTTTAATAAAAATTTTTCTCCTTTAAAAAAATTTTTGTAGTTACCCCATGGTCGATAGAAAGTATTTTTTTTTATATAAGCTAGAGTAGTTTTGCTTTTTAT
>Ga0115004_10002955_pt1 | contig 13911 bp, 6 predicted proteins | sample ArcticOcean_MG_C_10_FD_88737 | JGI IMG/M metagenome (GOLD analysis project Ga0115004, IMG submission 88737) | Marine microbial communities from western Arctic Ocean - ArcticOcean_MG_CB11_90 | ecosystem: Environmental > Aquatic > Marine > Oceanic | place: Arctic Ocean: Canada Basin | collected...
CAAAAAGCATTCCTCCTAAATGGGCAAAATGCGCTACGTTATCGCCTGCAGAGTTTTGTACACCTCCAACAATTTCAATCAAGCCATAAATAATTACAAAGTATTTTGCCTTTATCGGAAACAGAAAATTCAGGTATATAACCTGATTAGGGAAACTCATTCCATAGGCGAGTAAGAGACCGAATACAGAGCCTGAAGCACCCACTACAGGTGTATGATACAGTCCGTATAATTTGCGCGCATCGTTAAAAAGTGGACTCATAGAATCGAACTTCCCATTGTAAACTAAATCGCTAATTTGTTCTGGAGTAAATAAACTCTCTATGCCCATTACTTGAAAATGGATGATTAGATAGTGTAAGAACGCTGCTCCAAAACCAGTAATTAAGTAATAGTTTAAGAAGCGTTTAGGTCCCCATATATTTTCTATTTGTGAGCCGAACATCCACAAAGCAAACATATTAAAGAAGATATGCGATAAACCGCCGTGCATAAACATATACGACACAAACTGCCAAGCACTAAACTCTGGCGATTTGAAGTAGTATAAGCCTAAGGTATCATTAAGATCTATATTTACTACCGACCCTAAGGTGTAGCTCGCCAAGAAAAAAAGTGCATTAATGATGATTAAATTCTTAACCACCATTGGCATATTAGAAAATCCTCTAGCTCCTCTCATTATTGAAATCGTTTTAATAGTTCAGACATTTCTAAAATAATGGCTGTAGGTTTGTTATGTATCGAAACAAATGGCATTTCGCAGGCAAAAAGCTCATCTACCAACTGATTCATTTCTAATTTGTTTAGTGCCTGTCCTGTTTTGATAGAATTACTGAGAGCTAAATTTTTTGCCATGTATTTATGACTGTCTTGTTTCCAAGCATCACTCTCGTTTTTATACGAATCAAGCATCGTATCTATAATCGTATCAACTTCGCCAGCAGTAGTTTCGAAGGGAACGCCATTAATCATTAAACATTGTTCTGCAGGAATACTTATGTCAAATCCTATAGATTCTACATCTTCCAAAATTTCCTTAAACAATTCCATGTCTCCAGGAGATAAATGAATTTCTTGAGGGAATAACAATTGTTGACTTAATGGTCTTTTGTTTTCGAGCGATTTGTAATATTGTTCGTACAATACACGAGTATGCGCTCTCTGTTGGTCTATTATAAGTAGGCCAGATTTTAATTGGGTAAGGATGAATTTCTTTTGTAGTTGAAAAGCAAACCTAGTTTCTCCAATTTCTACTTCCATTTCCAAGGTCTCAAGCGACGGTTGATACTCCGGAATAGCCGTGTTCATATCGTCTTGAATCTCTTCAAATAGGGCTTCCCAATGTTTCCCTTTTTCTGGATTTATTGGTTTACTATAATTTTGTCTAGGTTCTATCGGATTGTTTATCCCACTTGATAATGCCGAGTTCCCCATTTCTCTATCTTGTTCGAAAGGATTGAATGTAGGGTCTACTTGTACATTTGGAGTTCTAAGAACTCTGGTTTTTGAAGTTATAGGAACTTGAAAGTCTGGGTTTAAACTAAAGTCTAAACTCGGAGCTATATTATATTGTCCTAAAGATCGTTTTAGTGCTGACCGTAAAATTGCATACACACTACGCTCATCTTCAAACTTAATTTCTGTTTTGGTAGGATGTATATTTACATCAATTTTAGAAGGATCGATATCTAAAAACAAAAAGTAAGTAGGGTGTAAATCGCCTTGTAGCAAACCTTCCATAGCGTTAAGTACAGCATGGTTTAAATACGAAGACTTGATAAATCGATCGTTTACAAAGAAGTACTGTTCTCCACGAGATTTTTTTGCAAACTCGGGCTTACACACAAAACCAGAAATCTTTACGATGTCTGTAGTTTCCTCTACAGGAACTAATCGCGGGTTGTATTTTTTACCGTATAAACTCACCAAACGTTGTCGAAGTGTTTCCTATGGTAAATGGTATTGTTCTTTTTCGTTGTTGATTAGCGAGAATGCAATTCCAGGATGTGCAAGTGCAATTCGTATAAACTCGTCTAGTATATATTTGTATTCTGCTCTATCGGACTTCAAGAAATTTCGTCTTGCAGGAACATTGAAAAATAAGTTTTTAACCGAAAAAGAAGTCCCATTTGGACAAGTACATACTTCTTGTCCTTTAAATTCTGAACCTTCTATAGTGAGTTGAATCCCTAATTCTGATTCTTCTTTTTTTGTTTTTAGTTCTACCTGTGCAATTGCAGCAATAGAAGCGAGTGCTTCTCCTCTAAAGCCTTTTGTGCTTAACGCAAATAAATCGGATGCTTTAGAAATTTTTGAGGTTGCATGGCGTTCAAAACACATTCTAGCATCTACCTCATTCATTCCAGAACCGTTATCGATTACTTGAATGAGTGTTTTTCCAGAATCCTTAATAATTAGTTTTATATCGCTTGCCTTGGCATCAATGGCATTTTCCATTAATTCCTTTACAGCTGCAGCAGGTCGTTGAACAACTTCTCCAGCAGCAATTTGGTTGGCAACGTGGTCGGGTAGTAGCTTAATCAATTTCTAGAATTTTATAATCCAATATGCTATAGCAGTCAGCATAGCAATAATTACAAGTACGCGTAGGGTAGAAGACGTGTCGGTACTAGGAGATTTCTTTTTCCATGCACTACTAAAATGTCCTTTTTCAATGCCTTTATTAGTTTGATTTTCGGCTTGTTCACGAGCTTCTTGAATGCGCTCTTTACGCTCGCTATAATAGCGAGTTTGCATTTGAAACTGCTTGTTTGCAGAAGATCTAATAAACGAAGGTAGTTTAGGTGCTTTCATCAGTACTCAAAAGTAAAATATTAATTCAAAAAAAGAGCAGCCCTAGGGCTGCTTTCTTTAGATTCTTTTCAACTGCTGTTTCAACATTTTCACTTGATCTTCGAGCATATTGTGTTTGTCTAATTTTTTCACCTCTGTAAGTAGAGTAGTAGCTTCTCTTTTTCTACGTCGAGACATAGCTAAACCAGCTAAGTTAAGTTTTGCTACTGCTTTGTCTGTATCGTTTCTAAGTCCAATATTTAAAGCTTTTTTGAAAAACTTTTCGGCCTTATTCATTTGTGTTTGAGAAAGTACTAAGCCATTTAAGTAATAGTAGTAAGCTTCTTGTGACTTAATCATCTTTTCGGGATGCTTGATTTTACTAAGCACTACACCTGCTTTAGGCATGTCGTTCTTACGTAAGTAGTAGAATGCTCTTAAAATACGTTCGTCTTTGAAGATACTCAACAGTACCAATCCCATAAGTAAAAGTACAACTATACCATAGCCAATTTCTCCTTGCGAGAATAAGTAAATACCTGCGCTAAGAATAGCGAGTATGAGTGCACCTTTTATTTCCTTGTTGTACATAAATATAATTTTGTGCGAATTTAAGTAAGCCTTTAGAATTGCTAAAGGAAAATCGTAACTATTAAGCTTTTAATTTTCTTATTTTATATCCTACTACTGCATACAATATTGTCATAAAAGGACTAATAATATTGAAGAAACAGAAAGGGAGATAGGTAAGTGTAGAAACCCCTAATATACTAGCCTGAGTAGCACCACAGGTATTCCAAGGAATAAGCACAGAGGTTACTGTTCCAGCATCTTCTAAGGTTCTACTTAAATTTTCGGGAGCTAAACCTTTGTCTTTATAGGCGTCTTTAAACATTTTACCGGGCACTACAATTGCCAAATACTGATCTGAAGCTGTCATATTAAAGAAAATACAAGTCCCTGTAGTAGTTGCTACTAATGAGGCAGTATTAGTAGCTAAACTCATCAGAGAATCAGAAATTCTACCTAAAAATCCAGATGCTTCCATAATACCTCCAAAGCACATAGCACATATAATCAGCCATACCGTATTTAGCATTCCATACATTCCACCTGTGCTCAACAAGCCGTTAATCATCTCGTTGTCTGTGTTTATACTTATTTCTCTACTCATTGCATCCATTAAGCTTATAAAAGAGGCTTGAAAGTAGTTTGATGAATTCCCTAATTCTGTAATGATTGTAGGTTGGGTAATTATTGCTGCGACTCCTCCTAAAAGAGTTCCAGCAAATAATGCAGGTATAGCAGGTACTTTCTTTACAATTAAGAGAATTACAGCTACGGGTACTAAAAATAACCATGGTGTAATTGCAAATTTAGATTGTATTGCCGAGAGTATAACTTGAATGTCATCTGGTGATGTTTTGGTTTCTAAGTTAAAACCTAAAACCAAAAATATAATTAGGGTGATTACGATAGATGGAATAGTGGTATATGTCATGTATCGAATATGTGTAACCAAATCTGTTCCAGCCATAGCAGGGGCAAGGTTGGTGGTGTCGGATAAAGGCGACATTTTATCGCCAAAATAAGCACCAGATATAATAGCACCTGCTACCATTGCTTCAGACATTCCAATAGCCTGACCAATCCCTAATAATGCAACACCAATTGTGGCTATGGTAGACCAAGAAGATCCTGTAGCTAAGGAAATAATAGCACTTACTATACAGGCTGCTACTAAAAAGAAGGTAGGGTTAACAATTTGTAATCCGTAATAAATCATGGCGGGCACAATACCACTAATAAGCCATGTACCGGCTAAAGAACCAATGAGAAGTAAAATTAGTAAGGCTGGAAGAGCATCTGAAATACTGCTTTTAATTCCTTCTAATAAATCACTCCAATTAGAACCTCTTTTTGTTGCTAGAAGCGCACAGAAAGCTGCCGCTAAAACAAGTGCTATCTGATTTGCACCCGATAAAGAGTCATCACCATAGTAATAAACATTAAGAGATAGTAATACCGTTAAAAAGAGAATTGGTAGTAGGGCTACCAATAATGAAAGTGGTTTTTTTTGTTGCATCATTTTTTTTATTTGATGCGTAAATATAAAAGAATTTTCGAGACTAATTGAGCCTCAGTTTTACAAAACTAATAGCGTTCCTTTGTATTCAAACTTATCATTTGTAATTGAGGAATGTAGCGTAATTTTATAGATGAAAACAGTGCTAGAACTGTAGTTAATATTTTTTGCATCCCATCCATTTTCTATAGAGTGAGATTCGAATACTAGTTCTCCCCAGCCATTAAATATCAACATTTCGTAGTCCTTAATTTTATCTGCTATTCCAACAGGTTTAAATACATCGTTTAAATTATCGCCGTTAGGAGTAAAGCTATTTGGGATATACAGACTGAGTTCTTTTTCGCTGAAGATTACCCTTAGGGTGTCATCGTATTCAATGGTATAATCAAATAGCGTATGACTATTTAAGATTGTCTGATTTCGTGCAAAGTGCTCAAATGTTTTATCTATTTCCGGAATCGCTTCTAAGTTTATAAGTGTGTTCTCGTAATATAATTGATTATAAGGGGCTAGTTGTAGCTCTTCACCATTTCCTAAAACAATACCAGCACCATCGGGTTCTACAGTAAGTGTTAAGCTATAGAGATGATCTAAGTGTGCGATAATAGTATCTGCTTGAGTGAATGAAATATCGAAATCTTCCAATGTATTAATTGGTATTGTTGTATTGAATACCTCCCAATAATTTAGTAAATAATTAGTTGTTAATTCTATATGTATTGAGTAGTTATCGCCATATAATAAAGTCTTGCTCGCAGGTAAATTTGTAATAAGCTCATTGTTGAGGTAAATTTCGCCACCTTCAATATGAGAGATGTCGAAGAGGACTTCAAATTCAATTTTACTGAAATGTCCTGTAAGACTGGCGTTTGATAGTATATCTATTGATGTAGATGCACTATTAGAATTGCTAATAAAACTTCCGTTATATTCCCAATAATCAAATTGATAGCCTGTTTCTGGAATTGCCAAGATGGAGTTGTTCCCATAAATGTTTATACTTTCTGGCAAGTTGTCGTAAAGATTTCCATCAATTTGTATCGAGCCATTTGGTACTGAGTTAATCGTTAAAACAGGATACGGTATGTAGGTAGCAATTATTACTGCGTCGCCATTTATTGTTGCCGTTGTACTAGCATCGTAGGGATTATCGATAGTACCATTTGTTATAATCCACGTATCAAATAAAAATCCATCGTCTGGATTTGCTTCAATCGTAATTGTTTGACTCACAGCTATGGTGTCTGGAAAAGAGCTGTATTGAACTCCGTTTACACTAATACTGCCTTCATTCTCATTTGTTAAAATAAGAGTGTTATTGGGCGTAAAGTGTGCAGTAATAGTTAGGTTAGAACTGAGAGTGTATTCTAAAGTGCTATTTGTTGAGTTTGTAGGAGTTCCATTGCTAAATTCCCAGTAGTCAAATGAGTAATCTTGTATTGCAAAAGCTTCAACTTCTTGTGTTATCCCTCCAAAATAAGCCCCCGTAAATGGACTTTCTGTAAGGTCGAAGCCATTCATATTAATTTCTCCAGTTAGAGCAGGTTCGATTATAACAGTAACATCATAAGGACCTTCAATACCATATTCATCTTCGTAACAATCTAAAATCCCTCCATTTATCATCTCACATCTTGTGGTGATAAAATCGCGCATATCTTGAACATTATTTTGCCAAGTGTTATAATTCCCACCCCATTTTTCGATTTGAGCAGGCATTTCAGGTTCAATTATATCGATTAAACTATCGAGGTGTCCAATTAAAAAAGCACAACTAAAATAGCTGTTTGATAGATCTGTCCACCTGTTTATGTAATCCGCAAAAAACTCATCGTTATCCAATAAGGCATTCCATATTGGAATGTGTCCTTGCCCTCCTTCATCTCCTAAGCCTTCCGGATTGCAAGGATCTGCATTTGGGTTTTGACTAGGAACCTGTGTGTAGTTTGCTCCATGATCAAAGGTGTTATCCATATCCCACAATATATAGCGCCACTTTTTCTTATCTCCATCCTCTTTGAGTCCATGCCACCAACCGGTATTGTAGTTTAACCAATCGGCATTTACTACGTAGGTGTTTAAAATGAAATAATCGATTAAACTACCCATATTGTAAACACTTTTAGCGTAGTCGTAATTAGCGGGATCGCTCATGTCGTTATTTGTAATAAAATCTCTAATATTGTCCCAGTCTGTCATTACCGAAGTTTCTGTTTGTCCATTCGAAAGAACATCAGCCCAAGTATTCGCCCAAGTTTTAAGAAATGCTACAGAATCTTGATCGTAATAATAGTCTGTAAAATCCTTGTCGTCTACTTTTTCTCTAATTTCGTACAAGCCCCAATATTCTCCATTTAAAAACATTACACAGGGTTCAAAAGACCGCTCGTCCATTCTTAAGTCGGCAATTTGAGAGAGCGATTGCACGTAAGAATCACGAATATGAGCACCGCTTCCTCCGTAGGCAAATGGGTAATTATCGTTGGCTGCAGCTTTTATAATTAAACGTTGGTACTTGTCTCGATCTTTAGTTCTAAACAATTCGTCTTTAATGGCGTAGTTGTAGCCCAATTGGTCTCTGGTAATGTAGTCAAATCCTCTCTGATCGTATGCCCAGGAGTCGTTTCCATGTTCGTTAAATTCCCCTCTAGCCTTGTCTGCTAATTCTCCATTTTGCTTGTAATACTCAAAAGTTCCCAGCGGTACAAATTGAATTCCACCTAATAGAACATCGAGGTCGTTTCCAGAAACGGATAGTACGGGCATAGTATACGTGTCGTTTATGAAAAAGGTTCCGTATTCCATAAAGCTGTTGAGAACCTCATTATTTGAGCTTACTGCAATGGCTTTAATAACAGATGTTTCTGAAATAGTTAGCGGCCCTGTGTATAAAATTGATCCATTGTTCGGATACGATCCGTCTGTGGTATAGTAAATTTCAGAATTTTCTTCGGTACTTGTAATTTCTAAGCTGATGTTGCTCGGGTAAAAGCCCGGTTGTACAGAAAAAATGGGTTGTATCGCGTATCTTTCTAATGCGTTGTTGTTTGAGTTTGATGGAGAGGCTGTAGTGAATACACCCCAATCTTCATCGCCATCGGTAAGTCTTCCTCTGGAATGATTGGTTAAGCAAGGTTTTACAAAAACGGAGTCAATTATTGTGATGCCATCTGCTGCCGTGAGTATGATCCATTCATTTCCTTTTGTTTGATGGATTTTGAAATTTGTGTGTATATCTGAACCATTTTCTTCATCTCTACCCGAAGCAAATATTCTCAAATGAGAGTTTCCATTTAGCAGTGTAGGACTTGATATTTGAAACTTTGTCAGATTATTAGCTTTGTCACTTAAGTAAAAGCCGGTTAAATCTTGAGGGCTCTCTCCTGTATTGTATAATTCAAACCAATCTTCGTAGTCACCATAATTATCTGTGTAATCTGAGTAGTTTGCAGCTGAGTATTCGTTAATAAGAGTCTGTGCAAAAAGCGTATTGCAGAAAAAAAATAAAAAATAAAAATTCTTCATAGCCAAATTTAGATCGTGAATTTACACTTTTAATCAAATATTATTCCATTAATGTTAAGGTTTAACCTCTCCCTGCTAGTAGGGGAAAAAGAGATTTGTTTTTTTAATAATTTATTGTAAATTAATCCCTTGAAAAACACCCCCTTATACAATGAGAGAAATTACTTTTGTTTTAATGATGTTTATGTATTCTCTAACGAATGCACAAAACTATACACTTACTTCTTTATCCGTTAATGGCTTAAATGATAGTTGGTGTGGAGACGTAGAAGAGACGAATTGGCCTTTTATTGGCTGCACTGCATCTCCCGATCCATATGCCACTTTGTCTGATGCTGATGGTAATTTGATTTTTCAAAGCGCTTCTAATGTTGATGATTTTTCTTTAGAATTGACTTTAAATATTTCATTGGTAAACTTTCCTTATACACTTACTTTATGGGATGAAGATGGTATTGCTTTAGGTGTGGGTAGTAATGATGATAATATGGGTAACTTCATTTTAGATGGTACTCAATCTGGAACTTTCCCCCTTTCTAATAGTGGCTCCACAATTACTGTTTCTATTATGGAATCATTTATGGGATGTACAGATGCTAATGCAATCAATTACGATATTAATGCAAGCATGAATGATGGCTCATGTATTTATGCAGACTGTTCGGCTGAAGAAAATTTAATTGTAATCGATGTCTTATCTGATAATTGGGGTTATGAAACTGCGATAGAGTTACTTGGCGCTAATGGAGTGAACTATTTGAATGTTACTGAATTTGCTGACAACACTCTAAATTTATTTAGTGTATGTGTGCCAAATAACTCTACTTATGTATTTATAATTACCGATACTTTTGGCGATGGAATGTGTTGCGCTAATGGAGAGGGTTACTACAATGTTTCTATTTGTGGCGAGACGGTTATTAATGGAGGCGATTTTCAATTTGAAGAAATTACGACCATTGAGTCTTGTAGTTTTGACGGAGCTGACATAAATGGATGTACAAATCCCTTCGCTATTAATTACAATGCTCTAGCTACTATAGACGACGATTCTTGTGTGCTTTTCGATTGTCCTAATGACTTCGTTTCTACTGATGGTAATGTCTTTTCTGCACCTGAAGGTAGTGTAGTTACAGAAACCTCGATACAATTACCAATAGCGACACAAGATGAAATGTATTCTGAATACATTCAGTTTTATGCTCCATCAGTTTTAGAATTTGATGGAACTGTTATTACTTTTAATTCAGCAACAATAAATTCAATTGGTAATTTACCTATTGGATTAGTTTACCAATGTAGTCCAAGTTCATGTACTTTTAATGCCGAACAAAATGGTTGCTTAGGTTTAATTGGTACTCCTACAGAAACTGGTATTTTTGATTTAGATATTACTGCAAGTGTTTCTGTTACTTACGATGGCGGATTTTTAGGAGATATTGCTATAGATTTCGATATCCCTTACTATGGGGGAAATACCTATTTAGATTTAGCAGGAATTGATGCTGCTACGATAAATACTTTTATACCTAATTTTACATTAGTCGTTCAAGAGTCTGAGGATGTATTAGGTTGTAAAGACCCAGAAGCGAATAATTACAATCCTCTAGTAAATATTGAAGATGGCTCTTGCGATTATACCGTAATCTGTTATGGTATTCAAGCATATGTAGAATTGCAAACTACTGCTTTTGCTGCTGAGATTTCTTGGGAATTGTTAAACTCAAATTCCGATACTCTATTAATGAGTTCATCATCCTACATCGATAATAATAGTTATAATTATGATGTCTGTTTAGATTCAGATGAAACTTATTACGTTGAGATGCACGATGGATATGGTGATGGCTGGTTAGGCTCAACTCTTAACTTTAGTATCTTATGTGAAGGGGAGAGCTTTACTTTGCTTTCTACTACTTTATATCAAGCTTCATCACAAATGGAGAGTTTCTATACTTCGTGTAATTTAGTTTACGGATGTACAGATCCATTGGCAACTAACTATAGTGTTTTAGCTAATATAGATGATGGATCTTGTATTATACCTATTTCAGGATGTATCGATAGTGAGGCAGTAAATTACAATGCCCAAGCTGAAATTGATGATGGTTCTTGTAATTTTTTCGAATGTAGTGACGAGGGTATTTCTTCTGAGGCAGGGTTTTATCCTCCAGAAGAGAGTACTTATAATGAAGATTCAACATTTGTTTATTTGCCATCTGCTTACTTAGGTAACTTTTACGAAGAGTATCTCAAGTTTTTTGCTGAAGACACGATAGCTTTAGAAGGATTGGAGATTGGTTTTGTTTCGGCTAAAGTTCTCAATATTTTAAATTTACCCCAAGGATTGTATTACCAAACCTCATCGTCCGATTCTACTTTTTATGCTAATAATGTAGGTTGTGTAGGTTTATTTGGTGATCCAGAACAAACTGGTATTTACGAGTTAAATATTGAAGCAGAGGTTACAGTAGAAATCTTAGGAAGTCCAATTACTTTCCAGTTACCATATACGGGTGGAGTTATGATTTTAGATTTGGTTTATTCTGATGGAGACTATACTACCTTAAATAATTTCATTCCCACTTTCGTGATTGAAGTTAATAATGGTGAAGTAATAGAAGATGTGTTTGGTTGTACCGATAGTACTGCAGATAATTATGATTTAGTTGCGAATATAGATGATGGTTCTTGTATTTGGTCTCAAACTATTTTCTTAGAGAATGGCTGGAATTTATTTTCTACTAATCTAACACCTATCGATAATGATTTTATTGACCTTTTCTCCTCTATAGTAGGTCTAGTAGTTATTGTGAAAGACAATGAAGGCTTGGCTTATCTACCAGAATGGGAGTTTAATGGAATTGGAAATTTAATTTTTAGTCAAGGATATCAAGTCAAAACACTAGGCAATGCAGAATTAGTAATAAATGGCTTTGCTCTGGAACCCGAAAACAACCCCATTACACTTACAACTGGTTGGAATATGATTTCATATTTACGTAATTCTCCAGCTGATGCAGGTTTAGTATTCCTCTCTATAATTGAATCTAATAATTTAGTAATTGCTAAAGACAACCAAGGGAACGCCTTTTTACCCGAATGGAATTTTAATGGAATTGGGAACTTGCTGAGTGGCGAGGGGTATCAGATGAAAGTAATTGATTCTCAAGAATTATTGTATCTATCTAACGACTTAGAATACTAGTAGAATTATACGAAAAAAGCTCACTTTTTTAGTTAGCTTTTTCCTTGGTGACGTCAAGCGTAAATTATTTGAACTTTTTGGAAGATTTGAAGATGTTTATTTGAACGATTTTAATTATCAATTTTCCAATTGTATTCTAACATTAGAATTGATAGTTCGAGCCCAACAAGGGGAGCCTTATTGGTCAAGTTATTTTTAAAAATAACTTGACCTTTTTTATTTCTTATATTTAGAATATTAATGCGACAGAACCCATAACCAAGATTATACAATTACACTGTATCCCAGAATTAAATAAATTATTTAAAGCAATATTTAGTGATTGATTACAAGATATTTTCTAATTTACGCTAAATTTAATTAATCTACATTCTGATGAAAACCAACACTTTACTATGTCTTTTTGTATGTTCATTTTTTACTGTTTTACAGGCTCAAGATTCCAGCCCACTTTTCTTTTCTGAATATGCAGAAGGCTCTAGTTATAACAAATATCTAGAGATTTATAATGGATCGGACTCTGAAGTTGATCTTGCTAATTATGAAATATGGAAAATTTCTAATGGTGGTGAATGGACAGAATCTACATTGTCGCTTTCTGGCTTTATAAGTGCTGGAGACGTTTTTGTTGTTGCTTATTGTAGCGGCAATAATTGTGCAGATGAATTTATCCTTGCTCAAGCGGATATGCAAACCAACAGTTCTACCATGAATTATAATGGTGATGATGCAATTGGACTTGCCTATAATGGTGTTTTGATTGATGCCATAGGGACTAATGGTGCAGATCCTGGTGCTCAATTTTCAGTTTGTGCAGATGGAGATACTAAAGATAATACCTTAGTAAGAAATTGTGAGGTAACATCCGGTGCAGATTGGTCCGTTTCTTCCTCAGCAGAGTCTTGTCAATGGACCATTTTACCAAAAGACACATGGACTGATGTTGGTGTGCATACTTTTTGTGGTTCTGTAGACCCATGTGCCTCCGTTTTATGTGCGGATGGATATGAGTGTGTGGATGGTGATTGTGTTGCCGTCGAAGATTGTGTTTGTATAGATTTATATGACCCGGTGTGTGGCGAAGATGGCATAACGTATTCGAACTCATGTGAAGCGGAATGTGCCGGAATTATTTCCTACACTTTAGGAGAATGTGTTTTCTCTGTAACGGGATGTAACGATCCTACAGCAATTAACTACGATGAAAATGCGAATATAGATGATGGTTCATGTGACTACATTGTAGTTTTAACCTATGCCTTATCACTTCAAGGCGTTTTAGATTTAGATATTGCGAATAGTGGTGGAAAAGCAATTCATTTAGTTGCAACCGAAGCTATTTCTGATTTAAGCATATTTGGAATTGGTGTCGCTGTTAATGGTGGTGGCTCAGATGGTCAGGATTTTTCTCTTGTTCAAATGTCTGTTGCAGCCGGAGATGATATTCTTTTGGCCAATAAGCCAGATGAAATGAGCTTATATTTTGATCAATGTATTGGTAGCTTTGAGCATGTCATTGATATTTCTCTTAGTGTTAATGGTGATGATGCCATTGAACTTTTTGAAATGGGAGAAGTTGTTGAGACTTTTGGTGATATTAATGTAGATGGCTCAGGTGAGGTAGGGGAGTATACAGACTCTTGGGCATATAAAGTAGATGGAGCATGGAGCTATGGAGAGGTTAATTGTTCTGTTAGTTCAGAGATTAATGCCCTGTCCGGTTGCCCTTATCCTATTTGTGGGGTTACAAATATACTTGGTTGTATGGATGAAACAGCTTATAACTACAATGCCAATGCAACGGAAGATGATGGTTTATGCGCTCCTGTCCTTGTTGGATGTATGAGTTGGAGTGCATCAAATTACGATGAATTTGCAAACACATGGTGTGAAGATTGTTGTTTATATGAAGGATGTACAGATAGTTTAGCATTAAACTTTGATTCTGGTGCAAATGTTGATAATAGTTCATGTCTATATGATAATAGCAGCTTAACAAATGCCTTGTCACTTCAAGGTATATTAGATGTTGGTTTGTCTGGTAATCATGGTAAGGCAATTCATCTTGTTGCCTTAGCAGATATTCTTGATTTAAGCATTTTTGGAATAGGTGTGGCTAATAATGGTGACGGTTCTGATGGTCAAGAATATACATTTGATGCCATTACTATTTTATCAGGAGAGAATATTCTTCTAGCACCTTCTCCTGATTCTTTAACTTATTATTTAGGCAATTGCACTATGGAATTCAATCATGTGCTATTAGCAACATCAGTAATTGGTCAAAATGGTG